>LQYC01000045.1_pt1 | contig 90617 bp, 95 predicted proteins | sample 661771 | NCBI WGS metagenome assembly LQYC01 (sample SAMN03483023, study PRJNA281117) | bioreactor metagenome | isolation source: benzene-degrading methanogenic enrichment culture from a contaminated... | place: USA: oil refinery in Oklahoma | collected 2011-05
CTCTGAGTGAGCTACCCCCCTCCCCCCTTCCGGATTTTTTAAAGGTAGCCCCCACCTACCCACCCCTCCCTTGACATGCGGGGGGGCTACCTCCCCCTATGTATGCCACCCCCCTGGCCTCGGATTTTTTTCCAGAGTGTGGGGGGGTCACCCTGATACCCCCCTATGCCTTTGCCGGATTCAGACCTCCCTCTCGCATCCGGCCGGGTGGCGCTTTGCGTGGAGTTTCAGACGATAAGGCCTCTTTTCATTCTTCGCGGAAAAAGGGGGAGGGGGGTTCCCGTGAACCCACCCCCAACCCTTGCGGAAATGAGACCCTCCCCTCATCATGGCACCCCCCTTGTTCCGGATTTTTTCATAAAGGGGTGGGGGGTGTGGGCGATGACCCCCGGTGTTGGGATTCTTAATTCAAGAATAATATGCTGGGGTGGAGATCCTATTGAGTTATTCTGTATTTGCCCCCAATTCCCAATATAACACCAAAGTTATTTAGATTTTCAAGAAAGTTATATAAAGCGGGATTGACAATATGGCTAATTATGAAGATCTTGGTTGAAATAAACGAAGAGTTATTCAAAAGGATGAAGGAAGTAAATCGGGATTCTTCCATTTCAAACTTCATCCTTGCAGCTATTGAAAATCAAATAGAACTTGAGAAAGAAGAACTAACGGACTTCGTAGATGTAGAGATAAAAAAATCAAAATCTCCTGAGAAATTAACTAGAGAAAAACCGTTTAATAAGGATTTGAAACAAGAAAAAGTTGAGATTGAGATCGTAAATAACCCCATAAGTTTCGACAAGATCAATACAATATCAATAAAGAAACCTATTAAAAATTATTACATTTGGGGACAATACAATAAATTTTTCACATTAAAATTTGCGCTCCGGTATCTTTCATTGATGCAAACAAAAAACAATTCTGCTCCGGTAAAACTCGTTGAGTTCCAGAACAAATGCGCGAAAGAAGCTTCAAAGATGAAACAGATTTTAAGCGAAAGCGATGAGAGGGTAGAAAGAAAATGGGGGGAGGCTTTTTCAGCGGGGCTTCCAGAAGACGAAGAAAAATCCCGATCCCGATTCATTCACCATTTTATTGGATACACTGATTCACAGGGGAATTCAGTTGGAGCACTATCCGACTTAGGATTTGTTGTGATCGAGAACAATCAGATCGCATTATCTCCTCAAGGGTTGGCATTTGCGCAACTGAAAAATCCCATACTCGATGAGAATCCCTTTTCTCCTGCTCTATTCAGCCAGGAAGAACGGCAATTCCTGATCGATCACATCAAAAGCAACATACCCACCGAATGGCAGGGTATGAAGACCGTTATTCAATGGATAGATAGCGGCCTCAACACTCCTGATTCCCTGAACGCAAAAATGGCGACACTGGAGCCAACAAAGTGGACCCCCAAGATGGCAAATACCTACAGGACAGGGATGCTCGCGAGAATGCTTGATTTGGGATTCATTTCACGGAAGAAGATTGGGGTAAAAGCGAACTATGTTGTGACGGAATTTGGTAAGAAGGTGGTGGGCATTACATGACAGAAAAAAAAGCAATAAAAATTGATCCTAGAGTTGCTAAGCAGGATGCAAAAAATGCCGTGAGAGATCCTTTAGATGCATTTATTGAACTCATCACAAACAGCATGGACAGTTATAATCGTTTAAAAAGCAGAGGTGAGTCAATATCTAAAGAAAACGACGGTAAAGTTGAACTGTATTTGTTAAAGAAAACACGAGGCCCCAAAAAAATTGCAGTAATTGCCTGTAAAGATTGGGCTGAGGGAATTGCATCTGATAAATTAGAAGATTATATTTCTGGTTATGGATCGAGGACCAGCGGTAAAGATATCTGTCAAAGTATTCGCGGATTTTTCGGAAGAGGATTAAAAGATGCTGCCGGGGGGCTTGACGGAATAGGTGAAATCTATTCGGTAAAAGATGGAAAAATATCCATCGGAAAAATTGATGGCCAAGATAAAAATTCAATCTCTTATTACCCTGTAGAGACAGTTGAAACCACTATAGAGAATTTGAAAAAATATCACTTAGACGATGGCGCAAAAACTTTCACAATGGTCAGTTTTCCCACTACAAATAAACCAGTCCCTAATTTCAGCACATTTACAGAGAGACTTACCAAATGCGTCCCGTTGCGTCCTTTAATGGCCAAAGGGAATATCAAATTAATTCAAATAGAGAAAGGAAAGGTTATCAAGGAGCAATTATTGAGATACAATTTCCCCAAAGGTGTCGAACTGTTAAAAGAGGAAAATAACAAAATTCCTGATGAAAATGCCACATATTCTATTATTATATGTAAGAGTGAGGAGCCATTAACTCAGTCAGAAGATGGAAAATTCAGACAAGGCGGATTGCTCATTATGAGTGGGACAAGCGTGCATGTTGCCACTCTTTTAAAATTTGAGGGAGATCCCAATGCCTCAAAATTTTTCGGGGCTGTTAGATGCGATCATATTGATACGTTGATGCGATTGGATGAACATATTGTCGCACCATCACGACGTGATTTAGATTGGGATCACCCTTTCATGAAAAAATTGAAGTTGGAAATAGAAAATAAATTGAGACCATTCATTGATATTGAGAGAGAAGAAAAAGAGCGTCAATCAAAAGGAACCAGTGAGGAGATCCTTAAAAAGAATGAATCTATGGGTCGCAAATTGGGTCAATTGTATAAAGAGATTATAAAAGATGAGGGGCTTTCTTCATTAGAGGGCCAAGATGGTTCTGATGATAACGGCATCATTATACCTAGTTTAGGCTTCGGTTTCATTCCTTCCTATTATTCACTTGAACCTAAAAAGACTCAACAATTGCGATTAGTAGTTGAAAGTCCAAGAAGAATATCCGATAATCAAAAAATATCATTTGAATCTACGAGGGGTAGCATCACAATCGACAGAAAACAAATATCCATCAATGAAGGGGATCACAAGCCAGAAAAAGGGATATACATTTTAAGAATAGGAGTCACGGGGAATAAAGAAGGTGAAGAAGGGGAGATAATTGCACGAACAAAAGATAAACGTGGTTTTGATGCTACAGCAAAGGCGCGCGTTGTTGTAAAAAAGGCAGATGTTTTTACTGATGCTCTAACATTCTCCCAGTCAGAGTATAAAATTAAAATCGAACAAACATCAAAAATCACTTTAAGAATTAATACTGAAAAAATACCGAAAACTACCAAAAAAATCAAGTTGTCAAGCAATAATCCCTTTATTCTACTCGATAAACATGAATTGACAATTTCTCATGATAAGGGTATCATTGAATCACATATCCCAATAAGAGGAACTAGAGTTGGGGAAAATGGAGTGGTAATTGCTATCGTTGAACAATTCCCAGATCTCAAATCTGAAGCTAAAATAAAAGTCGTATCAAAAAATCCATCAGCTCCACCTACAGGATTTAAAATAGAATTCCACCCCGAACCAACCCCAATTCAACGAGCATTATGTAAAGGGAGTGAAATTTACATTTTTATCAAAGAACCTACGGTTCAGAAATACTTTGGCGAGAATGGTGAATATCAAAAAAGCCTTTCATTCGCAGTTCTATGTGCAGATCTAATAACTGATGCTTTTTGTTCCAAAGTAACAGAAGAAATCAGTGAGAGGATTCCTTTCCTGGGTGAAGATAAAAATACCGCAATGAGAAGCAGATTAAATAAGTACAAAATGAAGTATGGTCCCATAATACATTCAGTATATGTTGAGGCAGAACTTCTGCAAAAAGAACGGACATTATTCGAGGTTTAATAATGGATACGCAAAAAAAGAAACATACTAAGTCAAATGCAATAAAACTAAATTTTTATGAAAAAATGCCACTGTCTGATTTAGTTCTATATTCTATTTTTTCACTTCAAAATCAACAAATTGAAACGAATTTTGAAAATATAGTTGTAGAGAGTTTTGAATTATTTCCTGAAAAATTCTCAATGCAAAGTTATTCTGAATACCCAGATCCAAATAGAGTGCGACGAGAATTACAGAGAATGGATGGGAAAGGTTTTCAGGTTGGTGACGAACAATATGTTGATGGTAATTTAAAAACTACCTACAAATTTACAGATAAAGGACTGCAGAAATTAAACCAAATACAAACATTATTAAAAACTGGAAAAGCGGAAAAAACTCAAATTAAAAGTAAAATTAAGGATTCGAGAGGGAAAATTGGCCGAGTTTTAAATGAGATTGAAAAAAATCCACTCTACAAAAAATTTTTATTGAACGGGGGTGCTATTGAAATATCAGAGCCTCTTTTAAGAGATTTATTATTTGCTACCATGGAAACATCTGATGACAAATTACGAAATAACATGAAGACACTAATTGAATATTGCGATGTAGCAAATAGAGAGGATTTGAAAGCATTTCTAATCCAAATCTGTAAAAAATTCTCAAATATTTTTTGATATCTAAAATTAATTACACAAATGCTGATTTCTTAAATATATTCAAATGGTATCATCTATATCTTCCATTAATTCCCCTTTAAACATCATCGTATCAAAATCGCACCCAAGATCGTTATATGATTCCGCGACCTGGTCCCAGAGTTTCAACTGAATCCTTTCGTAAACAGTCTCTGCGTCAAGCTTTGATAATCTCTTGAATTGTGATTTAGTAAGATACAATATGTACTCCTCTCGTCTCATGCCGCGATTCAGCCAGAAACGAAAATGATAGATTTGTTGGTCAGATGTCTGGTGGGGAAGACGACGATTACCACAGGCTAGACAGGTTTCGGCCATCTCCCTCTGCTCATGCCCGCAGTCCGGGCATGTAAAAATGATATCTTCTCTCGCCTGCCAGTTGGTCATGCAGGACCAATGCCGGCAGACTGATTAAATTTTTCGAATTGCTTCGAGGCTAAAAAAGGAAAAACAGAGTGGCCTATTTCCCGCTAACTTTCCGGATCCTCTGCATCGCTTCCTTCAACCTCTCCATCGAGGCCGCATACGAAAGCCGGATCCAGCCCGGGGCATAGAAGGCAGTTCCCGGGGTCGCTGCAACATGCGCCTTCTCAAGCCAGCGGGACGCGATTGCCATGTCGTCGCCGTCAACCTTGACAAACGCATAGAACGCCCCATCTGCCGGTGCTGTCGTAAAGCCCATCTGGTTCAGCTCGGCGATCACGTATTTTCGCCGGCGGTCAAACTCCTGCCGCATCTGCTCGATGCAGTGCTGGTCGCCTTTTAATGCTGCGACAGCGCCGTACATCGCAAAGGTGGTGGCCTGTGAGACCGAGTGCTGCTGCACCTTGGACATCTGGCGTATGATCTCCAAGGGGGCAACAGCATACCCGAGCCGCCAGCCGGTCATTGCAAAGGACTTGGAGAAGCCGTTGATCGTGATCGTACGCTGCGCCATGTCCCCGATGCTCGCAAGTGCGATATGCTCTTTGCCATACACCAGCTTCTCGTAGATCTCGTCTGACATCGCGTAGATGTCATGGTCGCAGCAGATGTCTGCAACAAGCTTCATCGATCGTTCATCAAAGACCGCACCTGAAGGATTGGACGGCGAGTTGATGACAATCATCTTTGTTTTTGCGTTTACCCTCTCCAGCACTGAATCGTCAAGCTGGAAGTTTTTTGTGTTGAGCGGATGAAAGACCGTTTTCCCGCCGGCGATCTGCACGCAGGGTTCATAAGAAACCCATGCGGGGGTGAGGAGGAGGACTTCATCGCCCGGGTTGAGCACCGCCTCCATCGCCTCGTGGATGGCATCTTTTGCCCCGCAGGTGACGATCACCTGATCGGGCTTGCAGGGGACGTGGTTCTCGTGTGTGATCTTTTTGCTGATGGCAGCCAGCAGTTCCGGGATCCCGTTGCCCGGTGCATAGTGGGTTTCGCCGCGCCGGATTGCGTCAATGCAGGCCTCCCTGATGTGCCGGGGGGTATCGAAGTCGGGCTCTCCGATAGAGAGGCTGATGACATCGGTTCCCTCCCGCTGCATCTTCTGTGCCCGGGCGGTGATCTCAAGGGTGGCGGAAGGGGCAATCTCGGAAATCTTTTCCGATAACTGCCTCATTTCAATCGCTGGACAAGCTTGATGGCTGACTCGACTGCACGTTTCGCATAATCGATCCGCTCGTTTGCCTCAAGGCGTGTCATTCCCGGCCCGGAGATGCCGAGCGTCACGGGTTTGCCGAACTCGAGCGAGAGGTCGATGATCTTCCGTGCTGCGTGCTGGACTACGATGTCGTCGTGCTGAGTTGCGCCTTCGATCACACAGCCAATGGTAACAACAGCATCAACTTTTCCTGCCTGCAGCATCTTCTTGATCGCGAGCGGCATGTCATATGCCCCGGGGACATAGATGCACTCGGTCACCTGTGCGCCGAGAAACGTCGCATGTTCCCTTCCCTCGATCTCCATCATGTACGTGATGTCACGGTTGAATTCCGCAACCACAAATCCCAGTTTTATCGCCATAACTCACTGCTCACGTAATCATTGTGTAATGTAAAACCAGATAAACTCATACTCTCTTTTTCACCGCCGGGCAGGGCCGGCATCCGCAAATCCCTGGCGCTGCCCGGTTCCCGCTTCGCGCTCCAGGTCCCGCGGGTGCAGGACGAGCCTGACCGCATTGACCGCATGCTCCCGTGTGCGCTGCTCCGCAAGCCACGCAAGCTCGCGGCCGTCTTTTGCCTCGTCCTCGTGGACGAATACCTCGATGATGTGGGTATTGGTCATCAGCTGGCACATAATCAGCCCCTGCGAAGCTTCGTGGGCGCAGAGCCGGTCTTTCTCCTGCCCGCCGGGCATTCCCAGCGCCATGACGATATCGCAGCGCTGCTCCTCGATCAGTTTCTTGCATGCCACCGGCAGGTCCTTTATGCCCGGCACCGTCACGCGCTCTATGGCAACGCTTGCATGCTTTTTGAGCTCATCGATAGCGATGGCTCCCATGTTGACGCGGGAAAAGGTAGTGTCGGCAACCCCCACTCTCATCCGAATACCTCGCCCGCTGCCTGCACACCGTCACCCTGCATTTTATATCCGAGTTTCTTCAATGCGACCTGTGTCGCTGCAAGGGTGGCGAGGATCTCCGGGGCACCGACTGCACCCATGCTCCCGATCCTGAAGATCTTACCTTTCAGGTGGTCCTGCCCGCCTGCAATGACGATGCCCATCTTCTTGATGCTATCCCGCATCTCGGCATCCTTAACCCCATCCGGATACGAGATTGCCGAAACCGTTGTGGAGTACTCGTGCTTCGCGTCGATCTTCGGGTACAGGGAAAGCCCCCATGCCTTTGCCGCTGCCCTTACCGCTTTTGCCATTTTCTGGTGGCGTGCGATCCGGCTGGCAATCCCCTCTTCCTCAACAATAAGGCATGCCTCGCGGAGCGCTAAAAAGAGCGGGACTGCCGGGGTGTACGGTGTCTCCATCGGTTTGTTTCCTGCACTCTTCCTGTACGCGGCAAGGTCAAGGTAGTACGGCGGGTTCCTGCAGAGCCGGTCCCATGCCCTGCTGCTCACCGATACGGCAGCCAATCCTGCCGGGGCCGCAAGGCACTTCTGGGAGCCTACAATGGCAACATCCACTCCCCATGCATCGGCTTCCACAACGTCGCCGCCGATGGACGTGATGCCGTCCATCACAAAGAGAGCGTCGTGCTTGCGGGCGAGCCTTCCCACTTCCTGCGCCGGGTTCTTGATACCGGCTGATGTTTCGTTGTGGACAAGAGTGACAACCTGTGCCCCCTGCTCGAGCCGTTCTTCAAGCGCCCCGAGATTGAGCGGGGTCCCCCAATCCGATGCGATCTCATGTGCTTTTCCATAGCGCTGGCTGATCTTGTAGAGCCGCTCGCCAAACTTACCGTTGACAAGGCAGGCGATCTCCTTATCCCGTCCGAAATTTGCAACTGCAGCTTCCATGCCAGCGGTACCTGACCCGCTGATCACAAAAAGGTCGTTTGATGTCCCAAACACAGTCTTGAGCACGCGGATGCAGTCACCATAGACCGCACCAAATTCAACGCTCCTATGATTGATGGCCTGACGCATCATGGCGTAGCGGACACGTTCCGGCATCGGAACCGGGCCCGGCAACATCAGTAGTGGTTCTTTTTCCATGTGGATCTGCCCATAGTATATTTATATAGACGGGATATAAGTTTGGATGGCAGATATGGCAGACGTCGCAGTAATTTCCGGATCTACATCGGACAGCGCGATCGCAGACAAGGTAAAAAAGATCCTTGACGGGCAAAAAATTTCCTATGATTACCAGGTGATCTCCGCTCACCGGGACCCGGATAAACTTGATGCGTATATCAAAGCAAGCACCTGCAAAGTGTACATTGCAATTGCGGGGCTTTCCGCAGCACTTCCCGGTGTTATCGCTTCAAAGACCGATAAGCCCGTGATCGGTGTTCCGGTAAGCGGCACCCTCAACGGTCTCGACGCACTCCTCGCGATCGCCCAGATGCCAAAAGGCGTGCCTGTCGCATGCGTGGGAGTGGATAACGGAGAGAATGCGGCGTGGCTGGCAATCAGGATATTAAAACTATGATAATTCTATTTTTAATCCTCGCAATCATACTGGCAATGAAATTCAATAAAGGAGGGGTGTGCCATCCCGTCCGGCAGCCTTCATTCCCTCATTGACAAGCGATCGGTTCTTTGGATCGCGATACTGCAGCAACGCCCGCTGTACCTTTTTCTCATGGCCTTTTGGAATATAAACCGGTGCGAGTGTAAACGGATTGAGTCCGGTATAATACATACAGGTGGAAACGCTCATCGGTGTGGGCGTGAATTCCTGCACCTGCTCGGTATACAGGTTGTGGTCATGGATATAAAACGCGAGGTCGACCATGTCATTTACCGTGCATCCGGGATGCCCCGACATAAAATATGGAAGAAGATATTGGCGCTTTCTCCTGGTCTGCTGGATCTTCTCAAACCTTTTACGAAACGCTTCAAACACATTACCATCCGGCTTGTTCATGCAGGATGTGACATTTTGGGAAATATGCTCGGGGGCCACCTTGAGATGCCCCGAAATATGGTGCTCGCAGAGTTCAGACAGATATTCCATGTCATCCGCAGGGACAAGATCGTACCGTACCCCTGAGCTCACAAATACCTTCCTGACCCCGGGGATATTTTTCAATCGACGTAAAAGCTCCAGCTGCCGGACATGGCTTGTAGAAAGGTTCGGACATGCCAGAGTGCACCGTTTATCCGGGCATGTACCCCTCGTTTCCCATTGCGGACAGTAGAGCCCGTACATGTTTGCTGTCGGCCCCCCGATATCCTGAACGATTCCTTTGAATTCCGGCATCCGTGCCATGCGCTCCACTTCCCGTACAATTGATTCCTCGCTCCGGCTCTGGATGATCCTTCCCTGGTGGTGGGTGAGAGCACAGAACGAGCACATGCCAAAACATCCACGGTGACTGGTGATGGAGAACTGCACTGGTTCAAGGGCGGGGACGGGCAGTCGGTATGACGGGTGCACCCTGCGGCTGAAGGGCAGTTCATAGACATGGTCAAGTTCTTTAGTTGTAAGAGGATTTGCGGGAGGGTTCTGGATAATTATCGTCTTTGGATGCGGCTGGGCAACTGTACGGCCCCGTACAGGGTCCTGTTCAGCATAATGTAAGGCAAATGCCCGGGCATATGTGGTTTTGTCCTTTAAAACTTCTGAAAATGGGGGTAGTTCGACGATGTCTTCCCGTGAAAATCCGCGCCACTCTGAGATTTCCATTTTATACGCTGTGCCGGAAATATCCCGGATCCGGTCTGCGGATTTGCCCGCTTCAAGCGACCGGGCAACCTCGCATACCTGGCGCTCGCCCATGCCAAAAATGAGGAGGTCTGCAGGTGCATCGGCAAGTATCGATTGCCGAACCCGGCCCTGCCAGTAATCATAGTGGGCAAACCTCCGCAGGCTGGCTTCGATACCACCAAGGACGATAGGCACATCCGGGTAGAGAGCATGGACCCGGTCTGAATATACTATGGTTGCGCGATCGGGCCGCCGGGGGATGCCACCGGGTGAGTACACATCCTCACTACGCCGTTTAAGGTTTGGCGTGAAACTGTTCACCATCGAATCGACATTTCCGGATGACACCCCGAAAAAAAGGCGGGGGGCGCCCAGCTTGATAAAATCCCGGTCAGATTTTTTGTCCGTCTGGGCGATTATGCCAACGGTGTATCCCGCATCCCAGAGCACCCTTCCGATCAGCGCAGTCCCAAATGACGGGTGATCAACATATGCATCACCGGTCAACAGGATAACATCAAACTGGGAGATGCCAAGCCTACCAGCTTCCATTTTTGACATCGGAAGGAACGGGGGTTGCGGGATCATGCTGATATAATCAGCATGTGAACCCGCAGTATAAATAATTCCGGGATTTTTAGAGAAAACAGTAAGGGATCAGCGCTGTGTCAGGTCCCGTATGATATCTGCCAGACCCGTAGGCAGTTCATCCTTGGGTTCAGGAGTGGGTGCATCTGGCAGATCAACCCGGGTCGGTTCGGATTTTTGGGGTTTATTTTCTTCATCTTCCTTTTCCTTATTGCCAAAAACAGGGAGATTTGTCTGGGTATGTTTGTCAAACTCGCGTCGTCCTTTCAGACCTGAGAATTCAAGGATGACCGCTTCAACGATAAGATACGTCGTCGCTTTCTCCCGCAGGCAGCCGGTAAGGGCATGCCCTGCACGCCCGACAGAGGCATGGTAATGGATATGCGGCCCGTCTTCACCGGGATATATCGTGCCAACCCCGAACACCTCCCAACCCCCTTCAAACATAACAAAATGGGGGACGGGGGGGATAACGGGCTCTTCGGGACCGGTGACCATCCTCCCGTTCATCAACGCCCCAAGGAAAATGACAGACCCGGACTCAATGCCCTTGTCAGTTATGAACCGGCGCATCGAAACGAGAAAATCCTCGCCGTCATCAATGCGCACCACAAAGACTCTTCCGATCTGCCCCTCCGCATATTGCATAGTATCAGGTTCCCTTCTTAAGGTTCATATTGTTTGCGTGAAGGTTTATCCGGTACCCTGATTCAGGGGATCTCCTTTCTTTAACATCCATGAGTGAATGTTATACTATCAATCGGGCTGGGATGGCAGCAGGCCAAGCCGTTTTACAGCAAGGTACGCAACGATTGTGGAAACAACGGTGGATATGACAATGACTGCAAGGTAAAGAGGCCTGTCTTCCGGAGTGAACTGGAACATTGGGTTCCCTGCAACCGTTGCGATTGTGTTTGGAACGAGAAGCGCGGTACCGATAATTGCGAGATAGGCTCCCAGAAGTGCCAGTTTGTTATTCAGGATCTGGAGCTGGTTATTGTATATAGACTGGAGCACTTCAAGACCGCTTGCAAGGACTTCGGAAAGGTGCTCTGCAAGCCCGATCTGCGCCTGCACCTCGGCAATCAGCGCATTGATGCGGTCGAGTATCTTTTCCTCATCGGTCATGAGCTCCGCATCCCCGTACCGCAGCGAGCTTAAGGTATCGACAGTTGCCCAGAGCCCGCCAAGGTACACAATCAATGCATGTTTCATCTCGTAGATCTTGGGGCCGATCACGTCCCTTGGGGTTTTGGGATCCGTAAGTTCACGGCTCAGCTGGTCACCATGCCCTTCGATGCTTGCAAGGTAATCGAAGTTCCGGGAGTTGTTCTCATCGATGATCCTGATGAGCAGCAGGGTGATCTTATCCCCGGGGAGGCTGCCAACAGGGATCTTCCGCAGGAATGTTTCGGCATAGCGCCGCACCCTGAAAAACCGCTTTACTTCGCGGGTGTGGAGCGTTACAATAAAATTGTGCCTGATAAGGATGAAAAGCGGTTCAAGCCTGACGTCAAAACCCTGCATAAAAATCGCCGGGATCAGGAGACCGAGTTCATCGTCAAAGTCTTCATACCCGTTCCTCTGGTCCTTGAGGAGGTTTCGCATTAAAAGGTCGGAAAACCCAAGCGCGGTTGCTGTCGCCATCACCTCCTGTTCAACATCATCGACAACAAAATCGATCCAGCCTATTTCGGCATCTTTGATAAAATCGCGCAACTCGTTAATATTCCGGGACTCAAAGCGATAGGTGCCGCCTGATTTCCTGACGGCGCAGAAGCCTTTCTCCCCGTATATGGGCGATGTCTCCTGAGTCTCCCCGAATGTGACCTTGTTCTCCGATTCATCTCCCATAAAGGAGTGATCGTGCTGATCCATAAGATAATTTTCCTTTTATTGCAATATTGTACAATGAGAGGGCTTTTTTTCAATAATGGGGGGAATATCAAGGAATTCTGAAAATAAAGAAGATTTTCGGGATTTTTTGCGGTTTTTAATGGGATGTGGCGGTTCAATAAACGGGAGATTATCTTCCACCCGCGCCACCACCGCCAAAACCTCCGCCGCCACCAAAGCCGCCACCACCGCCGAACCCCCCATGCCCTCCGGAACTGCCATGGCTCGGGGGGGAAAAGTACATGAGCGGGACAAATGCGTGGTTTATTCCCACAACACCAACAGGGACTCCTGTCTCGGGCATGCTGACATTCAGTGCCTTCATCGCGCGTTCCACGCTTTCACCCATACCGAGTGCCGTGCCATACACAAGCCATTCACCCCACATCGAGAGGTCTGCAGGGGAATACTTTTTCATCATCGCAAGGTCAGAGAGGAAGTGGGCAAAGGACTCCCATTCCAACCTTTCCTTATAACGGTCGTCCTTCCAGTGACCAAAGAGGGTGGACGGGGCAAAAACAGCAATTATTGTCTGGATGAGCATGATTGCATAGAGAACCACAGCCGGAATGAGCAGGGCAGACTGCATAGGCAGCACAAATACAAGGATTATGGATATTGCAAGAAGTATGATCGTGCAGAGCAGGACGGGGACAATATGCTCCCTGCCGTCAACAATGTACTGGGCCGGAAGCGCCGGGTCCGCCCGTCCGGTGACATCCTTGAGCATCCGCTGGTACTTCAGGGCTTTTTCTTCGGAAGCAGTATTTTTCCGGGCATCTTTTGCCAATGCCTCAATCCGTGTGGTATCAAGCATCCCGTTCTCCGACACTCCCGCAATGAAGTTGAGGACCCGCTGTTCATAAGGATCAGCGGATATGGAAGAAAGGATCCTTATCTCAATTCCCTTTCCACCCGGTTTTTCTGTGATATTGATAATCTTTTTACGGTGCAGGTCAAGGAGCGTCGCATAATACCCGTCCTCATCAAAATCCATTGCGTCGTCTTTGAAGAGCAGGTTCACCTGCCAGGGCCTGAGATCCGGATTTGGGATTGTGCTCAGGTATGCCGGCACCCCGTACTCTTTCTCCCTGCCATACCGGTTGTATATGAGGACAAAGACAATGGGCATGAGAATAGCCAAAAGCTTCGCCAGAAGGTTGAGTGCGATTGCCCCGTAATAGGAAATATTGTACCAGAATGCGGCAGACCCGGTCTTTCCTTTCACGTCATTTACCTGGGTCCGGAACGCCAGCATTCCTAAAAATGCTTCTTTTCCCGTCAGGAGTTCAATGGCAAGGATCTCGTTTTCCGAAACACTGCCGGTGATCACATAGGTATTCCCCGATTCCGCAACATTCAGCATCGGGGGATACACATAGATGTTATCCACAGACCGGGACGGGATGATGATCCTGACGTTACGGTAAGGAATATGGGATTCGCCCGCAAGTTTGAGGTTGAGGTGGGAATGGTACGAGTCGTACTCCAGCGGGGGGTGGAGGGAGGAGGAGTACCCGGCCGTATAGTGCCCGGAGTCGAAATAAGAGGGTTTGAAAATGCCTGCTTCATTCAACTCGGGCCTAAAACCGCTGGAGTAATGGGGCGGACTGCTGCCGGTCGCACCCGGTATCGTTACATCCCCCTTGTCATCCTTGATATACCCAATGGTCCCTGCAGGTGCCTGCATTGAAACAAATTCGATGTTTGGGTAGGTGGCCCCATTGAGCGTGAGCGGTACTTCCCAATGCCGGTACAGCATGCGGTACTGGCCGGAATTTTTCACATCATAGGTATACTGTTCAGTGAATGTGCCATTGTCATAAAGCACCGCTTCGTACCGGTCAACAACAAGGTCACCTTCAAACAAGGGAGGTATAATGGTGACAATGATTAGCCCGATAACTCCCAGTAGCAGGGAGATCCCAACAAGCCATGCAAGCTGCCGTGTTTCGCCCACAACAATTACCCTTTAGAATTCGATTTTCGGGGGTGTCTTGATCGCTTCCTCGAACTGGAGGTACTCGAGCTTGATGAACCCTATTAAGCGCCCGATAAAGTTCGACGGGATGGTGTCCATCATGGTGTTGAATTCCTGCGATATATTGTTAAAAGTGTAGCGCTGACGTGCGATCTCGTCCTCGAGTCCCTTGACGGAGTCCATGAGGTTCATGACCGTTGTGTTGGTCTTGAGGTCGGGGTAATTCTCGGCGACTGCCAGCAGGCGCCCGAAGATTGAACGCGACTCAGCTTCGACTTTGTTCAGATCGCCCGGGCCCGCGGTTGCGACACTGGCACGCATTGCGGTGACTTTTTCGAGCGTTTCCTTCTCAAATTTAGCATAGCTCTTCACCGCTCCGAGCAGCTGGTCGATCATGTCCAGCCTTTTTTTCATGGCGACACGGATCTGGCCGAGGGTTGCCTCAGACGAGTTTTTCAGGGTATAAAACCGGTTGTAGATGCCGATCGCCCAGAAAATAATGCCCACAAGGACAAGGGCTATTACTCCAAGGACGATCCATGGGATCAATGACTCAAACATAGTTTATCAGAACAAAATGAGGGGAGGTACTTATTTAAGGTGTTGTGCCCGTTGACGTCAAACGTGAGATGGGGCAGGAGTGGCAATTCCCTGAAACGTGCCCAGTGAGAGAGAACATAATTTCAATTGCGCTTGTTTTTGATATTTAGGATAAGGTTCACCTACTATGCCGGCAACTTGAGCGTTCCCATGACCCGGAGCTTTCCCCCTTCAAGATAGTGCAACACTGCATGGGCATGAGGGGGAAACACAAGCGCCTTATCCATGCTCACGGTCAGTGTTGGCATCCTCCAGTTACCCCCAACAACGACGTTTTCCAGCCGGCCGGGTAAAAACTGCATCCAGTGGCCGACATAGATAACCATGCCCGGTTTGAGAGGTGTGGGCCAGTATTTTACAAGGGCTGCCTTTGCGGTAATCGATGAGGCGGTTTTAATCGAGGGGTCGTTTGTCAGGACGTAGCCACGGTCGAGGTCCTCTGCATCAATGTTTTTAAGGGAGAGGCCCACCCGGTCCCCGGCAACAGCGTTTTCGGCGTCATCATCATGCTTCTGGATGGACCGGATCTGGGCCGTCTTTCCGGTTGGGAGGACTTTGAGCGTATCATGTTTTTTGATGAGCCCCCGTGTCACGCAGCCGAGGACAACGACACCGACGCCCTTCACGTTGAAATGGTGATCAACTGGGACTGCACCATTTCCGCCGCCGTCCTTGGTTTTCTGGTGTGAGGTCATTTTTATTGTAATACCGATCAGTTTGTCGCGGAGCCCCGCCATATCCTCCTCCATTATGTCGTAATGTTCAAGCACGGTCCCACCGATGAGCGGGGCTATCTGGTCGATGGTGACATAGTTTTTGAGGATAATGATTCCCGATGATTTTCCGGCGCTCTGTATCATCAGCACGCACTCCCCGAACCGGGCATTGATCTCATCGACCACCAGGATGACGCGGTCTGCAAGGGATATCGCATAAAACAGCGAGGATAATTTTTCCGGATACCGCGTTGGCTCGATGAGAGTGACAGTTGCATCACCCTTCTTCATGTTATAAAAAGTAATGTCGCTGGTCGTGCCTTTCTTTCCCAGATCCTTTGCGTAATCCGGCGGGGCAAGGACGGCAACGGTGAGGTTGGACATGCCTGAATACTTTAGCGGTGATGATTATTAGGATTTAGGGTCATAAAAGGAGAGATTTGATTGTTTATACATATCATAAAAACTAATTACTCTTCGGAAGACAGATGTGTGAGCAAATGAAGGGAAAAATAAAAATTTTAAGTCTGCTTGGCATCGTTCTTTTTCTCATCATCCTTTCTCGGATAAATCTCGGTGCACTTGTCGATATTTTTGCCCATATAAATTTACCTCTGCTTTTCATGGCTTTGCTCGTAAATGGTGCTGCAATCGTTTTGAAATCGCTCAAGTGGAAGATCATAGTAAATTCAGTAAAAAATGATTTTACCTTAAAAGAAAGTATAAAGGCATTTTTTGTTGGTTTTTCCTTTTCTACCATCACTCCGGCAAAGCTTGGAGATTTTATCAGGGTATTGTATATACAGGATGACGGCTGCGGCCTTGGGAAGTCACTTGCTACGGTTGTGATCGATCGATTGATTGATATTATCTTGTTGTTTTCTATCGCCTTAGTGGGCGTATACGGATTTTCCGTGTTCTATCATATCGAAATCATTTCAGTAAGCACCTTTGCTCTTCTCATAGTGGGTATTATCGCGGGTATCTATATTGTGCTTAATAAATCGGTTCTGTCTGCACTGCTTAAACCATTTTTCAATCTTTTTGTACCACAACACCTTAAAGGCAAAATCTCTCTTTATTATAATGATTTCTTCACAGGATTGTTCGCTTTTTATCTCGACCATCGGAGGTTTTATTCCAGTATCTTTGTTGGACTCATATCATGGATTCCCCCTTTCATCTATGGGTATCTGCTTGCGCTTTCGATCGGTATAGATGCCGGTATCTTCTTTTTTATTCTTGTTATTCCCATTATCAGCCTGCTTGACCTGCTTCCGATCAGTATCTCAGGCATCGGGACCCGCGATGTGGCTCTAATCTTTCTTTTTGGCCTAAAAAGTATCTCACCAGAACAGGCTGTGGCATTTTCCTTATTGTACCTGTTTATGAGCTACTGGCTGATTGCACTCATTGGTGCGGGTGTATATTTCAGGTATCCCATAGAGATTCCCAAAGATCTGAGGTAAATATTACCCGTTTTTCCGTGCAATCACACCAACCGTGTAGGCATAATATTGTTTTTTGGGAAAAGCCCGTTCAATCACCCCTATTCTCTTTCTCAACGTAAGTGGCAGGACTTCCCGGTCATTGGTTGCCAGCGGGGGCAGAGCCTGCAGTCCGAATATTTTTTCTGTGGTTAACCCGGCCTGTCGCATAGCATTTTTAATACGGCGCGGGGAGTAATCCTCTTCATACCCGAATTCAAAATTTTTTACCAGCACCGCTACGAATTTACCCGCTTTATACCAGAGGCAAAGTGTATTTGGGACAATAATAATGACCTTTCCGTAAGGTTTTGTTATACGTGCCATTTCTTTTATTGCAGCGACATTCTCCGGATCCTTGAAATGTTCGATAACCCCGGAATTATACACCAGATCAAAGGTGTTGTCACCAAATGGCATGTTAAAAATACTTCCCAGTACCGGATATCTGCAATTATTCTGTGCCAGTTTTAATGCAGCCTTTGAAATATCAAGTCCGTACGTTTCATGTCGCTCTGACAGGGGAAATAGTGTCTGTCCTGTTCCGCATCCGGCTTCAAGGACCTTCGAACCCATGGGAAGATCCTTTTCAACTTTCATCATAAAATCGAGATATTTGAGGCTGTAATCACTGGTAATCAGGTTTTTTGTCCAGACTTTTTCCCAGATTTCTTCTTCCATGGAACAGGTCACACTCGGATGATGAACATATTGTTTGGAGTGCTATATCCTCTTTATGAATCGGGGGATCAGTAACGGGTCGATATATGTAAAATTACAGAACAATAGTAACGAGGTTTTAAAGGTGTCCTGATAAAGATCATATGAGCTTAAATGATCTCGATTATAATCCCCCTTTATAACGAACGAGCCAACATTATCCATTACAATAATGACCTGTTTCCAATAATTGATGAAATCGGAAAAAAATATGGCGAAATTTTTGAATTTATTTTCGTTGATGACGGAAGCAGGGACGATACAGTTGAGAGAATAGAGGAAGCCGCCAATAAACGACCTGATACAAAAATACTCCATCACGAGATAAATAAAGGGATGGGGAACGCAATTAAGACCGGCCTTTCTGCAAGCAGTGGAGAACTTATCATCACTATGGATGCTGATCTTACTTTCCGGCCGGTTGATGTGGCAAGGCTGATAGAAAAATATCGTGAAACACATGCTGACTGCATATCCGGTTCCCCATATCTTGAAAAGGGTCTGATGGAAGAAGTTACCCCGTTCAGGCTGCTGATGAGTAAAACAGTGAATTTTCTCTACCGCCTTCTTTTAAGAAGTCATATCACTTGTGTTAGCCCTATATTCAGGCTCTATAAACGCCGTGTTCTTTCAGAGATGCAGATTACGAGTAAAAATTTTGAGATCAATGCGGAAATTATTTCAAAACTACTCATTAGTGGAAAAACAGTTGTGGAAGTACCGGTTCCCCTTCTGAAAAGGAAGTATGGGAGCTCTAAAATTAACGTTAAAAAAGAGATAAAGAATTACCTGATGCTGTTATATAAAATTTTCCGGACAAAATACCTCCACAAGGAATGGGTTTAACCAAAAAAACAAGAATAAATTATCTATTTATTTGTTTTATATCCGATTTTTTTGTATTTGGTTTATGATTTCCAATGGTTGAATCACATAGTACATCAGGAGTAAAAGAGATGCGTACTGGATAGTGAAGAAGAACAATGTCAGGTACCAGTCTGAAGATCCTACGGGATTTGTATATTCAAGATTGGTATAGAACCTCCCAAACATCAGAGGGAACTCAATATATGCAAAAACCTGCGTCAGATAAAACAGAATTATCTTGTAAAGGTCATCAGCTGCCAGCAGACAGAGAAATGGTGTGAACCATACAATATACTGGGGGCTGTGGAATTTTGTGAAAAATACTACCGAAAAAATTGCACATAATAATATTTTCAAAAGTGTTATCGGTCTCTTTTCAGTATCAATATAAGCAAAATAGAAAAGAATGAGGAATACAACACCCATCATCATGTACATCAAAGTCGAAACTACTGTCGATGTAATTCCAAGATGTCCTACATCATTTAAATACGTATAAATGGTAAATGTCGCGGTATTTACGTAAACCCCGACGCTCGAACCAGTTGCGAACAGGTATGTCCCGATAGCTTCGTGACGAACGAGAACAAGCGGTACCAAAAGAATAAAGGATAAAGGAATGATGACTTTCAAAGCCGTAATTAATTCCTGTTTTATCGAAGTTTTTTTTGCATTAAATAAAACCATGAACGGAAATGCAAGTGCCGGGAATATTTTTGCAAAAAAACCAAGGCCCGCAAAGAGATACCCTCTCATGTTCATCCCATATAAAGTAAACATCACAGCTGCCATGAGAAGGCAAGTTGGAAATGCGTCAAATTTCGTCAGAACAAAATAGGCCGTAGAGAATGCCGTTGCGTAGATAAGCCCGGCTTGATATGCGGTTTTTTCATCCCAGATTTTAAGCGCGATGAAATAGATGCAGAGAATGGTGACAATATCACACAAGACCATGAGCAGCTGGAAAGTGTACACAAATGCCATTGCACTCTGTAACGCAAGGGCTGGAATAAAGGCTATTGTAATGGGAATAAAAATCAGGACAGGATAATCAAAACTGTAATCAATATATGGTAATTGCCCCTGAAGCACTTTGACCGCATGCTCAAAATAGAATCCAATATCAAAAAGGTCAATAAAGGAGTTGAATACCAAAGGGGTGAGAGTGAGAACCAAAAATTTTGTTACCAACGAGGCAAGGATGAGATAAAATATATGTCGTTTAACCATATTCCGGTCAATATTGTCAAATTCGAATTCAAGAAAAATTAAGGGAGCCTTTCCTTTTTTTCCCTTTTTTACTGATGCTTCAAGGGCATCCTTATTTTTCTTACCCATATACATTCTCCATTCCTGTTTTATCGTGAATTTTTCAAAGATGCTTATTGTTAAAGGAATAATTTCGGCCTTCTCTTATTATAACAACCGATTTTCTGAGAAAGTGCGTTGAGTCCGTGTCCAGGTAATTCGGCGGTTTACAAAGAAATTCCATATGAATGCAACCAGTATCCCGACCAGATTGGAAACAAGATAATACACGCCAAATATACTGGTAAGGAGCCAGAGTATCCCGATATTGATTACAAGCCCTCCCGCGGATACTATATGAAATGCGACAAGGCGATGCCACCTGCTCGATAATTTGTGATCCCCTGCTGTGCGAAACGTCCAGAGATCATTCCAGAGAAAATTATTCAGGATTGACAGCTCGACTGCAAAAAAGCTGGCCTCGAGGTAATACAATCCTGCATATTCTTTGAGATAATACAGGACCCCCATATTCACGATAATACCGGAGATTCCGACCAACCCGAACTTGAACACTCTTTTCCATTCCCTCCACGCAGCGCTGTGGTGATGGAAAAACGAGTGGAGGGTGATGTCGGTTACCTGTTGCGCATATTCAATGATAGTTTTGATTTTCAGTTTGCTTGAACCAATTTCCCGGTCAACAAACTCGAATGGAATCTCTTTGTCTTTTTTCCAGGTTCCCTTTCCCAACACCTCAAGCAGGATCTTGTAGCCTTTGGGTTTCAGATGTGCGTTTGACACAACATCCTTTCTGATTGCAAAAAAACCGCTGACGGGATCGGTAACATCCGGAAAAAGAAGGCGCCCTAAAAAGGTTGCTCCCAAGGAAATAAATCTCCGTTTTAATGGCCATTTCTTTATTCCCCCGCCCTCCATATACCGGCTCCCGATAACAACATCATTGCCAGCCCGGATTTCATTGTACATTTTAGGGATGAGCGCGGGGGGGTGAGAGAAATCAGCATCGATGACAATAAAAACGTCAGATGATGCGTGTGAAAAACCATCGGCAACAGATTGGGAGAGGCCATGGTCGCTCTCGCGGACAAGGATGTCCACATTTTCTTTTATTCTTTTAAGGTCGTTCACAATGGAGATGGTAGTATCTGACGAATTATCATCAACGACCAGTATCTGCCCATTGAGGGCGTTTTTCTTTAAGACCGCATCGACTGCCATAACGATTTTGCGGATATTTGCTTCTTCGTTGAAGGTGGGTATAATTACGGTCAGGTCGTACATTGTGATTCAATCCAAACCTAGGATGAGGCAAATAAGTATATTCCAGTATTCTGGGTGACGGAATGGGTATGCCCCTGGATCCAAGCAACCGCATCACCATTCGGGTTTGCAGATACGATATCACTGGTGACTACAATATACATCGTATTGTTTCCTTTCTGCAGATGAATTGCATCGAAATCTCTTGCGGTGTCTGCATGGAATTCGATCGTACCGTCCGTGCTGTTGGTGTAATAGAAATCGAATGGCTGGTAGATATATCCGGGTGCAACAACGACCAGATCTCCGGGTCTTGTGAGTTGTGATATCTGGCCAGAGAAGCCTCTCCAGTCCTCTTTTGAGTACCCGGAATAATAGGTTACCAAAGCAGGTGCGGAAATAATGAAAGCAAATACAATGAAACCATAGACAATCGCTTTGCTGTTACTAAGAGTCCAGAACAACCGATATGAGAGTGCAACACCAAGGAAAAATATGATCGTCAGGAAGATGAGATACCGGGGAAGCATGGGGATCCTGTATGACAGAAAATCACTGATTAAAAATGTGAGAACGGTTATCGAAACAAGGAAAATGCCCTTGTTTTTATCCAGAGAGAATGCTTGGTAGATTCCAAGAAAAAACAGTATCATCAGGGGAAGGAACGAGAAATAATAAAATCTTTCAGAAAACCCGGAAATCTGTATAAAGGTCTCGGTGATGATCCCAAGCCCCTGAATCCCGAATGTCGGTGCAGATGCAGTCCGTTTGGCAAACAGCTGGATCATGATAATAATGAGCGGGAGGCAGATGAGACCAAAAACCACACCGCCTGCTGCAATAGGCCGGACTGTGCTGATATCCTTTCGGATTTTTGGAACGAGTTCATATAAACCGTACAGCACGAGCGATCCGATCATAACCAGCGCGTAAAAATGGGACCAGAAAGCGAGTGCAGAGAGAAAACCAAAAATGGCCCAGTGTTTGATATCATTTGTTTTTAAGGCTTTCAGGTAAAAGACCATGGCGAATGCTATAAAAAAGAGCATCATGGAATATGCCCGTGCTTCCTGTGAGAAGAAGATCAGGAATGGCGAGAAAGTACAAAAAGCGGCCGCGATAATTCCGGTATTCCGATCGAGAAATTCCTTTCCGATAAAGTATACGAGAGGAATTGTAAAGACACCGAGCAGTGCCGGAATGAGACGTAGAATAACTTCACTATTTCCAAACATGAGCATGATATGCTCTGTCCAGTAAAAGAGGGGGGGGTTGAATTCCCCGCCGGCAGTCACCTGCCAGATTTCCAGAAAAGATCCTTTTGATATAGTATATGTCGAGGCCTCGTCAAGCCAGAGAGAGTTGAAGCCAAGATTATAAAAGCGCAGGAATGCGCTGATGAGGGTGAGAGCAAGAAGGAGCTGCACATACCGGCTCCGTCTCAGAAGGGAGAAGAGAGTGCCGGGGGAAAGAGGGGCTAGGGGGTCGTCATTCAAAATTCCATTCCTGTCAAGATCACAATCGCTGCTGTTTTCGGTTTTTTTACCTTTTTGACGCCCTTCCTTTCTCATTCCCATCGCAATCATTAGCTATTTCGTAATTATTGGCATATAGTTTACTCAGTCGTGGAGATCTGAAAAAACCGGGGATCCTGAAAACGGGCGTATCAAGGTGGAACGTAAAAATTTGGCTTGTTTTTCCGAAATTAGCAAAGCAGGGGAGATTTCAACAACCTCAGCAGGTTATCCCTGCTCGTAACCACAGTCGCCGACTGCTCGAGCATCAGGTTCACATGTTCGTGGGTTCCGACTTTGCGAAAATCGGTCCTGAGCGCAAATACCGGTTTGTTGAGCCCGCTTGCGTATCCCATCTCCCATGCAGTCCCCGAATCAGCGTCCGCACCATCGATAATGGCTACAACCGAATCCACCTCATGAAGGGCTCTTTTATTCTGTTCATAGATCCGGGCATGCGTTGTCAAATCCCGGTGAGCATCATCGTCACCGGTTTCCTGCGGGACATACACTTCGAACAGGTGCTGCCTGAGGAGACTGGCGAGAGCCGTATTGTAGGATCGTTCCGATTCAGAAAAGAGGGGGGCTGCAAGATAAATTCTGTACTGGCAGAACTCTGATACATCGACCGCTTTAATCTTGGGAAATCGTGCGAGAAATACTCCACGCCCCTCTCTTTTTGGCGGTTCGTCCCCGGTACTACCGTAATAGGTGGTTGTCACCCCGCAGGTGGGGGACGAGTTTACCCCGATGATACAGAGCGGGGGGCCCCGTGAAGCAACAACGTCATGCACACGGGATTCAAGAACGTCCATCATGCACCCAAAGCCATGCGTGTTCAGGCGTTCCAGAAATGTGCCGGGCTTTCTCTCTGCTCCAAGGTACAGCGTCTCGGGACAGGGAAGAGGGACGGCTTCGATTCCAAACCGCGTGCACCTTTCAATAGCACCGCGGAACATTTTGAGATCGGAAGGTTTAGTGATCCCCTCTGCACGCAGTGCGGGGTTCAGGATGCAGGGGCACACCAGCACGTACATTGATAGTGACTTGGTTCCCACAGATCATCAATGATGCCCCTAATTGCCTACCGGGACAACAGCTGCGACCCCCGGAAATGCACGGTGAAAAAACTCGAAAAGTCGGGGTTCGTCAGGATTGTTAAAAAAATTTCCCAAATCCCGCGAAATACCCTGCTGCTTGACCCAACGGCAGAGCGGGCACTCTCTCCTGCAGATAAAACGGTTAAATCCATCACTGTGCTGGACTGTTCATGGGAAGTGCTGAACACCGGCGCGGTTAGCGCGTGGCGCATCCGGCGAGCTCTCCCATTCCTTGTCGCGGCAAACCCGGTGAACTTCGGCAGACCCTGTATGTTGTCATCGGTGGAGGCACTTGCAGGGGCGCTGTTCATCATCGGGGAGGAGGAGCAGGCGCGCGATATCCTTGGAAAAGTCAGCTGGGGGATACGGTTTCTTGAGGTGAATAAAGAACCTCTTGAACTCTATGCCAATGCAAAGGACAGCACGGAAGTCGTGACGATCCAGGAGCAATACCTCTGACCATCTCCAACTCCCGGAATATTGCGATGATTAGGAAGGTATGGTGTATCAGGGAGCAAATCCTTAATTGAGCTGGACGGGAATGTGATTGCATGACGACAGGGGCATTGGAGATGCGCGATCCAAGGGGCCGGTAATCCGGGGATACTTTATGGCCGCTGTAATGACGATTCCGATTTATTCTGTCCGCACCGGACGGGTGGAGAATCTTATACCCGTGATAAAATCCGAGGATGTGTGGAGGGGGTTCCTAACTCCGCAGCAGTTCGATGTCGTTCGGAATAGAGGCACCGAGCTGGCCTTCACCGGTGTCTACCATGACTGTAAGAAAAGGGGGATATACCAGTGCGTCTGCTGCGGGACAGACCTGTTTCTCTCGGATGCCAAGTTTGATTCCGGCACGGGTTGGCCCAGCTTTTCAGCACCGGTATCTGACCATAACGTCAGGGTTGTGACTGATCGTTCCCATGGGATGGTCAGGAATGAAGTACTCTGCGCCCGCTGCGGTGCCCATCTTGGCCATGTCTTTGATGATGGCCATCCGCCAGCGAACAAACGGTACTGCATGAACTCTACATCACTCAACCTGGTTTTGAACCTGCCATGAAATTCCAAACCGACCGCCCCTCTGGCACATCCCGCAATACTCCAACACCTCTGCAGGTACGGGAAGATACATGCACCGATCGCGTAATCCCTGGGATCAGTTCCCGGCTTGCCGCACTGCGCAGCGATATGTTTTCGGTATCTGATTACCCTGCCGGAAAGCTTGCAGAGATCATCCGCGAAGTCGGGTTTGCCTGCGACTGCTGCACAAAGTGCTGCACAAAGGAGTTCAACGACCATGTCTTCCTTCTCGATAAAGACGCCGCTGTGATTAAAGGGATCGCTCCGGAAGCCCTCATTCCGGCACCTTACTTCGAGCTCTGTGACCAGAACGGACGGTTCTATGACTCCGGCTATGCCCTGCGGACACGGGTGGACGGGTTGTGCTTTTTCCTGAATGGAAACCGGTGCCGGATCTACGAGAACCGGCTCTCTATTTGCCGGATTTACCCGTACATGCTCCACCGCGAACCGGATGATGACGGCATTGTCGACTGGCGGCAGATCAGCGGACTGAACAAACACGGGACCTACCACAACGAGATCCCTGTTGCAGAGAGTATCGCAATCGCGCAGGAGGTAAAGGATTACGAGATTGCGTTCCTTGAGCAGACCATCCGGTTCTACGGGTTCATGTGTGGGTACTTTGCAGAGAACGGGCTCCGGCATGTCCGGAAAGTGTACGATGACCGGATGCGGGCGTTCAGGAAAGGAGATGAGATCGAAGTGTTCGTCCTGTATGACGGCCGGTTGGAACCGTGGAGGATGAAGGGGGATGAGGCGGTGCTGGGAAATGGCACTTCTTAGAAGTTAATTAATTGCCGGTTTCCTTCCGGATCCTCTCCAATGCAATCCGGCAATACTCCTCATCCAGATCAATCCCAACCGACCTCCGATTACAGCGGCATGCCGCGACCAGCGTACTCCCGCTGCCCATGAACGGATCGAGAATTGTGTCACCGACATAGCTGAACAGTTTCATACAACGCAGGGGCAGCTCGACCGGAAACGGCGCCGGGTGGTTTACCCTCTTCTTGCTCTCACCGGAAAATGTCCAGAGACCGTTGGTCCAGTCCATAAACTCCTGCCGGGTGATATCACTCTTCCGGCCGGCAGCCGGGCGTTTCCAGTTTCCTTTGTACAGCACAACGATCAGCTCCACCGGCGCAATCACAAACGGTGCCGACGGGCTCATCCATGATCCCCACGCGGTCCGCCGCGAGATGTTCCCCTCGTTCCAGATGATCGTGGAATGGTAGGAGAGCCCGGCCTCCTTGGCAATCACAGTGAGATCCGCGCCGACACTCTGCTGCCCGCCCTTGTTCTTGTCAAGCGGGATGTTAAGGCAGAACCTGCCCGAATCGGCAAGCCATCTGTGACAGCGTGACATCCATTTCTTCGAAAACGAGAGATATTCCTCATATGAGCCTCCGTCATCATGGTTGCCATAACGGATATCGACATTGTAGGGAGGTGACGTCACGATGAGATCAACACTCCCGTTTTTCACCTGCCGTGTCGTAAGAACATCGTCGTTGATGATCCTGAGCCTGTCGTTTTCGAAATAAACCAAAGACGTCAATACGCTTCCTGTTTTTCTATCGGTGCTCAAGGGTCAAGTAACCAGCGTTTTTGAATGGTGATTTCCGGCAAGCGGGATAGTTCTGAATAATTCTATCAACGTTCTTTGGGGCTTCGGCTCACGCCCTCGCCTCCTTGAACGTAAGTTCACAAAAATCTTCCTGTACAAAATGAGGAAATTCAATATCAGATTTTATTTCAGATACCTTTTTCATTGCCGGAACAATGTAAGATTGTATGATTAGGGTTGCCATCAACGGGTACGGCACGATTGGCAAGCGCGTGGCCGATGCGGTTGCCGCCCAGAAGGATATGAAGGTCGTAGGTGTCTCCAAGACCCGGCCAAACGCGGAAGCCTTTGTTGCAAAACAGCGTGGGTACCCGCTCTTCATTGCTGACATTTCCAAAAAAGCAGCGTTTGAAAAGGTCGGGCTTAACGTCGCGGGGTCAGTGGAGGACATGCTGAAGACTGCAGATGTAGTCGTGGATGCCACACCAGGGGACGTGGGTGCAACGAACAAGCCACTTTACGAGAAACTTGGGATCAAGGCTCTCTGGCAGGGCGGCGAGGACCATGAAGTCGCCGGGTTCTCTTTCAACTCCGACTGCAACTACAAGGACGCCATCGGGAGGCAGTTCGTCCGCGTTGTGTCGTGCAATACCACCGGCCTGTGCCGGATCATCCATACCATAGATAAGGAGTACGGTGTCGCCCATGTTCACGCAATCATGGTACGGCGCGGGTCGGACCCCGGCGAGATCAAGAAGGGACCGATCGATGCTGTCGTGCTCGACCCCGTGAGCGTTCCCAGCCATCACGGCCCCGATGTGCTGACGGTACTCCCCCACATCTCGATCACCACGATGGCGATGATCGTCCCGACGACGATGATGCACATGCACGCGATCCAGATCACGACGAAAAAGGATGTTGCCCGCGACCGGGTCATCGAGCTCATTAAAAATCACCCGAGAATGGGGCTGGTAAAAAAGAGCGCTGGGATCAAGAGCACCGCGGAGCTCAAGGAATTTGCAATGGATCTGGGGCGACAGCGTTCTGACCTGTACGAGAACTGTATCTTTGAGGATTCCATCTATGCAAACGGCAGGGAACTCTGCTTTTTCCAGGCAATTCACCAGGAAGCAGATGTCGTGGTCGAGAACATCGACGCGATCCGGGCGATGATGACAACGGAAAAAGATGCAGCAAAATCTGTCAGAAGGACCAACGATGCACTCGGGTTCACCCCGATCCAGAACAACCATTAACAACCACAATCACCCATTATTTTCAGATGGACGCATACGGACTGGCTACACGCAATACAGTCGAGGTCGTCACCGAAGATGACCTCCGGTCACTTCTTAAAAAACCGGGAAAGAAAGTGTACGCAGGTTATGAACCGAGCGGGGAGATCCACCTCGGTCACCTTGTCACGGTCAATAAGCTCGTCGACATGCAGGCTGCAGGATTTGATGTCGTTGTCCTGCTTGCCGACCTCCATGCCTTCCTGAACCGGAAGGGGACGATGGAAAAAATAGGTGAGCTCGCTGAGTACAACAAGCGATGCTTCGAGGGGCTGGGGCTTAAAAACGTAACATATGTCCTTGGATCTGATCTCCAGCTCTCAAGAGATTATGACCTGCTGGTGCTCCAGCTTTCCCAGCAGATCACCCTGAACAGGGCGATGCGGAGCATGGATGAAGTCGGGCGGCAGATGGACCACCCCACCGTCTCCCAGATGATATACCCCCTGATGCAGGCCGCCGATATTGCTATGCTCGGTGTCGATGCAGCAGTTGGGGGAATTGACCAGCGCAAGATCCATATGCTCGCCCGTGAGCACCTTGTCAACTTCGGGTATCCCGCACCGGTCTGCATCCACACCCCGATCCTGAACGGGCTGGACGGCAAAAAGATGTCCTCGTCGCAGGGAAACTACATCTCGGTTGCAGACAGCGAGGATGAGATCCGGAAAAAATGCCAGAAAGCGTTCTGCCCCCCGGAAGTTACAGAGAACCCCGTGCTGCAGATCTTCCAGCACCACATTTTCCCTCGGTTGCCAGAGGTTACCCTCAGGCGGCAGGAGAAGTTCGGGGGTGACAGGTCCTTTACCGGTTATGCGGAGATTGAACGGGCTTACCAGAATGGTGAGATCCATCCGCTTGACTTAAAGAAGACCTGCGGTGATTGCTTAACCGAGGTGCTCAACCCGGTCCGTGAATATATCAGATAAACCAGAATCAATATGGTGGATGTCCCGTGCGCATAGAAAAAAAGGAGGAGGGATTTGATTATAAACTCGAGGAGATGGGCGTCCGCATCAAGGACGCTAACCAGTTCAAGGTCCGGGAAGACGTCTTTGATGAGGTCACCCTTCTTGCCCTCTACAAACTGGTGCACAAGAAATGGATCTCGGCTATCGGGGGTTCCATCAGCACGGGCAAAGAGGCCAATGTATTTTACGGGGAAAGGGATGGTACGGGCATTGCCATCAAGATTTATCGTATCCGTACAGCAAACTTCAATGCCATGAGTTCCTATATCACCGGTGACCGCAGGTTTGCCAGTGTCAAGAAGAACAAAAAAGACCTGATTTTTGCCTGGACCAAAAAAGAATTTTCCAACCTTGTGCGTGCCCGTGACGCCGGAATTCCCGTGCCGGAGCCGCTCGTCTGGGACCGGAACCTCCTTGTGATGTCATTTATAGGTGAGGGGGAACGCCCGTATCCCCATCTACGCAACGCGGAGATCGCTGATCCCGACGGCCTCTATGAATGCATTATCGGGTTTATCGGTACGCTCTATCATAAAGCAGAACTTGTGCATGCTGATTTAAGCGAGTTCAACATCTTATATGGTGACAAACCCTATATCATCGATATGGGCCAATCGGTCACCCGCGACCATCCCCGTGCGTTCCAGTTCCTGATGCGGGATATCAAAAATATCAACCGGTTCTTTGCACAATATTGTGACGTGCAAAGCGATCTGGATGTCTTTAACAAGGTGACGGGGTTAAATACCATGGAACCATGATACCGGACGGATGATGCAATTAATATTAAAAGGGTATGCGGAAGATGAGCCAACTATCTTTTCAAAAGACCATGATACCGGGTGAATTTTCATGATGCAGGAAATAAAAATGTCAGGGAGCAGGATTGGTGCGCTGATCGGCAAAGGTGGCGAGACCAAGAAACTGCTCGAGACCAAAACCAACACCACCATCACCATAGACAGCAAAGAGGGCGCGGTAAAAGTTGAGGGTTCGGATGAGAATGCCGTTCCCCTGCTCCGTGCCGTTGAGACCGTCAATGCAATCAACCGTGGGTTTTCGCCGGAGCGTGCCTTCGAACTGCTTGACGATGAAGACCTCCTCCTTGACATGATCGATCTCTCCGGGCTTGCCGACAATCCGCGCCAGCTTGACCGGTTGCGGGGCAGGATCATCGGGAAAGACGGGCGTGCACGGGAACAGATCGAAGACATGACGGATGTGGAGATCTCTGTCTTTGGCAAAACCATCGCGCTCATCGGCTATCCGGAGCAGCTCAAAATCGCCCGCACGGCCATCGATATGCTCATCGAAGGGGTTCCCCACGAGAACGTCTTTGCCTTCCTTGACAAAAAGAAGAAAGAGTCAAAGCAAAACATGATCAGTTATTACTACTGACGGGCCATGAAAGCCATGTTCAAGAAGACTATATATTTATTGTGATTTGTTTCCAGTGGAGATAATAACCCGCCAAATGACCCGATTTGTGGAACGTAACGATATTATTGACCGTTTGAATGGAATGGAAGGGGTTTCCAGTGCTCGTACGTGAAATCGCAATCCCGGCAGATCTCAAGGGACAGTATGAACGGTCAGGCATTATTGAGCTCTACCCACCGCAGGCGGACTGCATAAAAAAGGGAGTCTTTGAGGGGAAAAATCTCCTCATTGCGATACCCACGGCAAGCGGCAAGACCCTTGTTGCCGAGATGGCGATGCACCACCATATCGCAAGCGGGGGAAAATGCCTCTATATCGTCCCCTTGAGGGCACTTGCGACCGAAAAATTTGAAGAGTTCAAAGGAAAGGGGGTGCGGGTCGGTATCTCAACAGGAGATTTTGACAGAAGGGATGATGCACTGGGCAGGAACGATATCATCGTTGCGACAAGCGAGAAGGTAGACTCCCTCCTGCGCAACAGTACCGGGTGGCTTGAAGAGATCACGTTACTGGTTGTCGATGAGGTGCACCTGATCGATTCTGATGACCGGGGACCAACGCTCGAAATGGTTATCGCAAAGATGCGGTTTAAAAATCCCCAGATGCAGATTGTGGCATTATCCGCGACGATTGGCAACCCGCAGAGTCTTGCCGGGTGGCTGGATGCAGAACTGGTGACGGGGACGTGGCGTCCTGTTGACCTCCGGCCTGGCGTTTTTTACAATAACAGGATTTTTTTTCATGATTCGACAAGGCCGGTCAAGCCCGTATCAAAAAATTACGATGACATAAACCTCTGTCTTGACACGATAGCCGAAGGGGGCCAGTGCCTTGTCTTTGTCTCATCCCGCAGGAATGCGGAAGCTTTTGCAAAGAGAGCGGCATCGACGATCAACGGTGACAGCCCGGAACTCAATGATCTTGCAGGACGGCTGAAGGTGATTGCGGAAACGGAAATGGATAAGGTGCTCGCAGCATGTGTGGCAAAAGGTGCTGCATTCCACCATGCCGGACTGCGCCGTGAAGCGCGTAGTCTTGTTGAGGGGGGGTTCCGGCGTGGGCTGATCAAATGCATTTCATCCACACCGACGCTTGCTGCCGGCCTCAACCTGCCGGCACGCCGCGTCATCATCCGCGATTACCAGCGGTTTTCAGCAGGGGAGGGCATGCAACCGATCCCCGTCGGCGAGTACCACCAGATGGCCGGGAGGGCAGGCCGGCCCCACCTTGACCCGTACGGAGAAGCCGTCCTGATCGCAAAGGACGAGGGGCAGGTTGAGGAGCTCTTCGCATGGTACATCGATGCTCCCCCTGAAGACATTCATTCAAAATCGGCGGATCCCGCTGCTCTCTATACCCATGTCCTCTCCCTTGTTGCATCCGGATTTACAAAAACCCGTGGCGAGCTTGCTGAATTCATGGACCGAACCTTCTATGTCCATGAAAACAGGAAAGCGAGGTTGATCCAGAGATCGGTAGATGCGGCGCTTGCATTCCTTGTATCCTCCGATATGATACTGGAAGTTGGCGAACATCTTGGGGCAACAGAGTTCGGATCACTGGTATCAAGGCTCTATATTGACCCACGGAGCGCGGAGATGATCGCCCGTGAGTTGCGTACCGTCCAGCATTACTCTGACCTTGGACTGCTACAATTGATCTGCTGCACACTGGATATGCCTACCTTGTATGCCCGAAATTCAGATCTTGGGACACTTTCGCGGGTACTGGAGAAGAGTGCGGACCAGATATGGATTCTTCCCCCAAGGAACCCTGATGATGAGGAGGCGTTCTACCGGTCCCTTAAAACAGCTCTGCTTTTATCCGACTGGGCAAACGAACTATCCGATGAAAAGATCTGCGAACGGTACTCAGTAGGGCCAGGCGACATCTATGGTATGGTGGAAAGCGTGAACTGGCTGCTGCATGCAACCGCTGAGCTCGCGAGGATGTTCAGACCCCCATTCCACATCCCAATCCGTGAATACGAGATCTGCATGAAGAACGGGATCCGCCGCGAACTGCTGCCGCTGGTGAAATTGAGGGGGGTCGGCCGTATCCGTGCCCGCAGGCTGTTTAACAACGGAATCACGAGCCCGGACGGAATCCGGGGGGCCGGCATCGAACAGGTCACAAAGATACTCGGGCGCGGTATTGCAGAGCAGATCTTTGAACAACTGAAGGGAAAACAAGCCCGCACGGATACAGGCGGCGGGGGTTCCGTTGTTACCCAGGTCTCCCTGTCAGAGTTCCGGTGAGATCATGAGCCCTGCAGATGATTCATGGGAGATCAGGAATGCGGAGTTTGATGTCGATGACCGTGACCGGTTCCTCTCTGAGCTGCGCAGGATTGCGCGGGATGCAGGGGCTACCATCGTCTGTTTCAACGCGGACAACCTTGCCGGAAGGCGACATGCGGAGTCGGCGATCCGTCACGCCCTGAGGTCCTGGAATACAGGGTCTGCAGTTGCAAACTCGTTTGAGATGGAGGCGCTCCTGTTTGCATCCGGGAACAGGCAGTGTTCTGTAGCTTCTTCCTTTGGCGTTCATTCCGGCCACAACCATGCTTATATCTGCTGTTGTCCTGCGGTTGCTGGCATCTGGGATGCACTTGCATTAATGGTTCAATATGCCGGAGAGCCCGGGGATCATCTGAGTGCGGAACGCAGGGCGAGGCTCAAAGAACTTTTCTCTGTGTCGGATGATGAGATTTCCGCAGCCGGGGAATCGAGTTTCACCGATCTTATCCTTGAGCGTGTTGCGCTCCTTGCAGTTTATCGCTAGGTGTTTTTTCCCGGCCGTTATACCTGATGGATAGTAAAGTGGAAATTTTGGTTTGCCATGGAATGTTTGTTTGTCGTTATAGTAACGCACATGATCTGTCTCTTTGATGGCCAATGCATCTGCAACTGCGGCGGTCCTGCACACTCCAAAAAAGTTACTTATTTTATTGCGTGAGACATGATGTGGACGATCTCCGGAACAATCAGCTGGCTTGTGGCAAGCCTGACTGCTGCAGTTGATCCCGGGATGCAGAAAATGACATGCTGCTGGTAGATACCGGCCACCGCCCGGGAGAGCATGGATGATGTCCCGATCTCGTCAAAGCTTTTTAACCGGAAGAGTTCTCCAAACCCGTCAATGACCTTTTCCAGCAACGGCGTTACTGCTTCGATAGTGCAGTCATCATGGGTAAGACCGGTGCCGCCATTGATGATGATACAGTTTGCATGGGATGCAGCTTTTACAACTTCAGATCGGATCGCTTCAATACGGTCCGGTACAATCGCATAATACCCTACCGGAAACCCGGCATCTTTCACAATTTCCGTAATTGTCATTCCACTTGTGTCCGTATCAGGCTTTCTTGAACTGGATACGGTGATGATCCCAATAGTGATGGCGAGTGGTTTGAGATGCTCCGGTTTCATAGTTATAAAAGTATTGTTTATTGATTGTTAATAAATTCGAGAGTTCGTTGTTATTTTTCAAAATGCAGTTCAAAATACAGTGACCCCTTTGTTTCCACTGGAACCTGCGTCGGGGCTCCAGATCCCTGCAAGTATTATTTATAGATTTAAACAGGGGTTCGACTGGTCACCTGTTGCAATTATCAAATCCAGTACGGTCCATATTTACCATTTTATTAGAGTATCAAATCACAAAATCCACTGGTATTGATAATCTGAATCCATCCTTTAAATAAAAAATCAAATGACCGGTCTTTTTTCATCATACGTTTTTTTGATCTTGTTTCGAACAGGCACTTGGGAGTGTCCCGGGAATACTTTTAATTGGTAATTCTTTTTTTTTCCGGTCCTGATGGATTATCCGGTAAGAGAATTACTGAAATACTGTTTTTCCTATCAGCAGATTTATGTGATAAACACTTGGAATTGGGATCTTTGTTGGATCCTGTTGAGAAGAATATCAATTTGGTTTTCCTGATAAGTAGCGGAGTAATTGACGAGATGTGGTTTTCTGTAACTTCTTATCAATTCGTTTGTTGAGACTTTTCAAACACCCATTTTAATCAATTTTTCAGAACAATTTCGATTTATTTTTATAGGATAAACGAGAGAATTACCAAATGCTTGTGATATAACAAAAAATTTTGATGTGTCTGGTTAATATCGTCCATTTCCAAGCGAAACAAAGGGGTCCCCCTCTTTTTCCTTTGAGAGGCAAAATCTCCTGATTTTCCATAGCACTCTTTAAAATATAATTTATCAGAATATTACATCAGAAATTACTAAAATCGAGCCCAAATGCAAAAATCACCAAATATTTGAGTGTGTTCCATAGGAAACAAAGGGGTTTATAAATCAAACAAACAATCACATTTTTTACTTCAAACCACCAAGTCTCAGCTCCTTAGTGACATTATGCCCGAAATCGAAGACCCTGCAACCGGACTTTTTAAAAAATACCTGACGAATAATAAAATATTCAAAGACCGGGAGGTCCTCCGGCACTCCTACCGACCCCAGATCCTTCCCCACCGCAAACCCCAGATTGATGAAATTGCCTCTATCCTTGCACCATCACTGCGCAACGAGACCCCATCAAATATCCTCATCTACGGCAAGACCGGCACAGGAAAGACCGCATGCGCACGGTATGTCGGGACCGAACTTGAAAAAGCAAGCAGCAACATGGGGACCAGCTGCCAGATTGTTCACCTGAACTGCGAAGTGATCGATACCCAGTACCGTGTACTTGCACAGATCGCAAAATGCCTTGATCCTGTGGATGAAGGGGGCAGCGACAAGACCCGTACCCACATCCCTATGACCGGCTGGCCCACCGACCAGGTATATTCCGAACTCAAGAACCAGCTCGATTCCCGCGGCGGGGTGCTTGTTATCGTACTGGACGAAATTGACAAGCTGGTGAAAAAGAGCGGGGACGACACACTCTATAACCTGACACGTATCAACTCCGACCTCAAGAACTCCAAGGTGAGCATTATCGGGATCTCAAATGACCTGAGTTTCAAGGACTTCCTTGACCCCCGCGTCCTCTCCTCTCTTTCGGAAGAAGAGATTGTATTTCCTCCCTATAATGCCCCGCAGCTTGTTGACATCCTTACGCAGCGCGCGGAGGCAGCATTTGTACCGGGCGCGATCACGGAGGGGGTTATCCGCCTCTGTTCCGCCCTTGCCGCACAGGAACATGGCGACGCACGGCGCGCTCTCGATTTACTCCGCATTTCAGGTGAACTGGCAGACCGTGACGAATCGGAAAAGGTCACCGAGGACCATGCGAAACAGGCGCAGGCCAAGATGGAAACCGACAGCATGATCGAGTGCATTTCGACGCTGCCGACGCAGAGCAAACTCATACTGTATTCGATGCTGATCTTAGAGCAGCTCGGACAGAATATCTTTACGAGCGGGGAAGTTTCACGTATATATCAGGATATTGCGCCGACAATCCAGCTCGATGTGCTCACCCACCGTCGGATTACAGACCTAATTTCAGAGTTGAACATGCTCGGTGTCATCAACACCCGCGTGGTGAGCCGTGGGCGCTACGGGCGGACAAAAGAGATGTGGTTTGACACTAACACCGGCAAGATCCGCGAAGTTGTCCTCAAAGACCCGCGGTTGAACGGGTTAAAGGACCTTGACGTAGCCCAGATGGGAACAAAATGGTTAAAGACATGGTTCAGGTGACGTGGAATGGATGAAAAAGATCTCGAAATCCTGCATATTCTCGAAGAGAACGGGCGGATCTCACCAGAAGAAATCGCGAATTTGATCACGCTTCCGGCAAAGGATGTTGCCGGCAGAATCTGCGCACTTGAAGAAGCACGCATCATCAGGAAGTATACCGCTGTCATCAACTGGGAAAAGGCTGGCAACGGGCAGGTTTCTGCAATCATCGAGTTAAAGGTCAGCCCCGAACGCGATTTTGGCTACGACCGGATTGCAGAGCGCCTCTCACGGTTTAACCAGGTCAAGAGCGTACGCCTCATCACGGGCACGTATGACCTCCAGGTCCTTGTCACGGGTAAGGATATGCAGGAGGTCTCCCGGTTTGTCTCGGAACATGTTGCACCGATGGACCGTATCCGCGAGACGGCGACGCATATTATCATGAAGCCGTACAAGGAAAACGGGAACATACTTTTTGAACAACCGGAAGCGGAACGGCTGCCCTACTCTTTTTAAGGTGCGTAAATGAGAGATTTTATTTCAGGGCGTGCGCAGGAAATTCCCCCGTCAGGGATCCGAAAATTTTTTGATCTTGTACTCACGATGCAGGACGTGATATCGCTGGGAGTAGGAGAGCCGGATTTTTCCACCCCGTGGAACATCTGTGAATCAAGCATCTACTCGATCGAGCAGGGGTCGACTTCATACACGTCAAACAAAGGTCTGCAGTCGCTGCGGGAAGCGCTGTCCCGGTATCTTGACCAGCACTACTGCCTGAAGTATGACAGCGAGGACGAGATCATCATCACGAGCGGCGTATCGGAAGCCCTGGACATTTCAATCCGTGCAATCACTGACCCCGGTGATGAAATTCTCATTGCCCAGCCCAGTTATGTCTCCTATGCGCCCTGTGTCACCCTTGCAGGGGGGATTCCCGTCCCGGTTGAATGCACGGAAAAAGACCGTTTCAAGCTCAACTCCGACACCCTCGCTGAAAAGATAACCAGGAAGTCCAAGGCGCTCATGATAAATTTCCCCAACAACCCGACAGGGGCCGTCATGCGGGAGGAGGATCTCAAGCCAATCGCTGACCTTGTCATCGACAATGACCTATTGCTTATTTCCGACGAGGTGTATGCAGAGCTTACCTATGAAGGAAGGCATGTCGCCACCGCGACTATTCAGGATCTCCGGGAACGGACGATCACGCTCAACGGGTTCTCCAAGGCATATGCGATGACCGGGTGGCGTGTCGGATTTCTCTGCGCCCCCAAACCGCTCTGCGAGGCGGCGCTTAAAATTCACCAGTACGTGATGCTCTGTGCCCCGGCGATGGGGCAGGTTGCGGCGCTTGAGGCGATCCGGTCTGCGGAGGAGGAGAAGAACAGGATGGTGGATGAGTATCGGCTCCGGCGCAACATGTTTATTGCCGGCTTAAACCGGATCGGGCTTCCCTGCCATACTCCGGACGGGGCGTTCTATGCGTTCCCATCGGTGAAGGAGACCGGGCTTTCCGATACGGAATTTGCCGAACGACTCTTAAAGGAACAAAGGGTCGCCGTTGTCCCCGGCAGTGTGTTTGGAGCTGGCGGAAAAGACCATCTCCGCTGCGCCTATGCAGTTTCCCGGAAACAACTGACTGATGCACTGGGGCGGATAGAAAAATTCATGGCAGACCTCTAGGCCTGTCCGGCGCAGGAAACGATCCTTATTTTGCCGGTTAAAAAAACCCGGGATTTTTTTAAAAAATTGCATGTCCTGCCAAAACGACAATTTCTTACTTGTTCTCATGGAATTTCCCTGATTTTTTTTATCGCGTCATTCCGTTCGCGCATTTTAGCTGAGGGATATTTTATTTCCAGATTCAACCAACACTACTTGATATCTCAATGAGCTGTTCAATTATCGTTGGTGGTTTTTTTGGTGATGAGGGGAAGGGCAAGATCGTCGCCCACATCGCTTTCAAGGACAAACCCGTCATCATTTCCCGCGGCGGTGTCGGCCCGAACGCCGGGCACACCGTAAAAGTCGGCGAGAAGGAATACGGGGTCAGGATGGTCCCGTCAGGTTTTGTATACAAGGATGCGAAACTCTGCATAGGGAGCGGCGTACTCGTCGATCCCCGGGTCCTCAAACAGGAGGTGGAACGCCTCAATGTCCGGGGAAGGGTCTTTGTTGACCGGCGGTGCGGTATTATAACCGAGGACCATATCGCCCGGGACAAAGGCAGCGCTCACCTGTCAAAGAAGATCGGCAGCACTGGTTCCGGCTGCGGCCCCGCAAACTCGGACCGGGTGATGCGGGTAGCCCCGCAGGCAAAGGATGTGCCGGAGCTTGCAGAGTACCTGCTCGATGTGCCAAAGGCGATCGACGACGAACTGAAGGCAGGAAACGTCGTCCTGCTGGAAGGGACCCAGGGGTTTGGGATCTCGCTCTATTACGGTACGTACCCGTTTGTCACGAGCAAGGATACATCCGCATCCCAGATCGCGGCGGACAACGGTGTCGGCCCCACCAAAATCGATGACGTTATCGTAGTCTTCAAGGCATACCCGACCCGTGTCGGGGAAGGACCGTTCTCCACCGAGATGACTGCCGACACGTCAGATGCGATGGGGATCCAGGAGTTTGGCACGGTGACCCACCGCAAGCGCAGGATTGGCGGGTGGGACGGCGGGATGGCACGGTATTCCGCGATGATCAACGGATGCACCCAGGCGGCAATCACGGGAATTGACAGGGTGGACAAGTCCTGTTTTGGTGTGACCGAATATGAAAAACTCACAAAAAAAGCAAAAGACTTTGTAAAACAGGCTGAAGCAGATATCGGATGCCCCGTCACCCTCATCTCTACCGGCCCCGAGATCACCCAGATCATCGATATCAGGGATGAAGTCCGATGAGGCGCAAGCTCCTCGATATTCTCTGCTGCCCCGTCTGCAAGGGAGACCTCGGGCTCACTGTTGGCGAAGAGAACGAGCACGAGATCCTTGAGGGAGTGCTTGCCTGTAAAAAGTGCGGGGTCGATTACCCCATACATGAAGGCATCCCCGATCTCCTTCCCCGCCCCCTCAACGAATAACAGGTGTTTACATGTCGCTGCCGTTGTCTGTTGCCTCCGTCCTGCAGGGGCAGGGAGCACCGGACAACGCGTATGATATTTACTTAAACAGGAGCGGGATCAATGCCATCGAGGTCCCGAAAGGACCTGTCAACGTGGAGATCGGGGGTATCCTGACATTAAAATTTTTAAACCGCGGATCACCGATCCATATCACGATCACCACCTCAAATGCCGGGATGTATACCTCCTTTTTTCACGAAAACCTCTATATTGTCGATGAGACGCACTTCTCGATCTCCATAAACCCGGACTGCCCCGCAGGGTTCTTTGACATCGAGATCATCACCGGGTATGGCGTGATGAAGGCAACGTTCCGTGTCGAAGTTGTCCGCGGGCTCCTCCAGCCCGCATCACAGAGGATCCGGGAACCGCCACTGCAGCCGGTTGCCCGCGGCCGCCCGCACCCCCTCATGATATCCATGGGGATTGCCCTCATACTGTATTCTGCCTGGCTGTACCTGAAGATCGATCTCCTCAACACGGCCTCATTTCTCACGCTGATCATCGGGGCTGTCTATACATGGTACCGGCAGACCCTGTGATAGCGCTCCCGGTATTCGTGCTCGCTGCTGCTCTTATCATCGACCGGTGTATCGGGGATCCGCACTCGCCACTCCACCCGGTTGCCCTCATCGGCCGGTTTATCGCATGGTGGGGAAAACCCGGGCGATACGATGCGGGCCTGCAACGCGCCACCGGTGCAGTCCTCTGGGTTGTGACGGTGACAGTCGTTGCAGTCCCCGTCTTCCTTTTCGGGAAATTCGCACCCTGGTACCTGTATCTTCTTATTGCACCGTTCCTGCTCAAGTACTGTTTTGCCTGGCGGTCTCTTGAGGAACATGCAGGTGCTGTAATCGAAGCGCTCAAAGATGGAGCGGACGCCGGGAGAGTCCGGGTGCGGATGCTTGTCTCCCGGGATACAGCAACCCTTGACACGGACCAGATCCTTTCTGCTGCCTACGAGTCACTGGCCGAGAACCTTACCGACAGCATCGTCTCCCCGTTTTTCTGGTACTCACTCTTCGGGCTTGCCGGGGCAGCGGTGTACCGTGCGGCAAATACGATGGATGCGATGCTCGGGTACCGCGACGAGCGGGAACGGCTCGGCTGGTTTTCTGCCCGGATGGACGACATCCTCAACTGGATCCCGGCCCGGGTCACGGTCATCCTCCTTTTTGTCTATTTTGCCTGCCGGGGCAGGTTAACGCCATCCTATCACATGATGCGGCGTGACGGGGCGCACCGCCCCGGCTTCAATGGCGGGATCGTAATGGCAGCGATGGCGGGCGGGGCAGGGGTCAGGTTCGAAAAGCCCGGTGTGTACACCATCGGTGACGGTGAACGGTCTCTTGAAGAGGGCGGCAGGGAGATTTTAAGGGCGGTCCGTGCGGTTACGCTGATGGCGGCTCTTGCTGCCGCTTGTACTCTGATTTTATTGGGAACATGGATCAATAGTATGGGCATATGAAACTTGAGGAACTAAGGTTCGGGACCGAGCTTCTCAAGCGCGGCTTTGCATCCATGCAGAAGGGGGGCGTTATCATGGATGTCGTCAATGCCGGGCAGGCAAAGATTGCCGAGGAGGCGGGTGCCGTGGCAGTCATGGCATTGGAGCGGGTGCCAGCCGATATCCGGAAGACAGGGGGGGTCGCCCGCATGGCAGACCCCCAGATCGTGGCAGAGATCATCGATGCGGTCTCTATTCCGGTGATGGGCAAGGTGCGGATCGGCCATTTTGTCGAGGCGCAGGTGCTGGAGACCCTTGGCGTTGACATGATCGACGAGAGCGAGGTGCTGACACCGGCAGACGAACAATACCATATCGATAAGAAAAAATTCACTGTCCCCTTCGTCTGTGGTGCGCGCGACCTCGGCGAGGCGCTGCGAAGGATTCACGAGGGTGCAGCGATGATCCGGACAAAAGGAGAGGCAGGCACGGGCAATGTTGTCGAAGCAGTCCGGCACATGCGTGCGATCATGGGGTCAATCCGGGCCCTTAAAGGGATGGACAAGCAGGAGATGACTGATTATGCCCGCGATATCGAAGCACCGGCCGAGCTTGTCATCGAATGCTCCGAACGCGGCAGGCTCCCGGTAGTAAACTTCTCCGCGGGTGGGATCGCCACACCTGCAGATGCAGGGCTCATGATGCAGCTTGGTGCAGATGGCGTATTTGTCGGCTCCGGGATTTTCAAGTCCTCAAACCCCCAGAAGATGGCAAAAGCGATCGTCGAAGCGGTCAACCATTACGAGGACGCAAAAGTCATCGCCTCTGTCAGCAGGGGGCTCGGTGACGCAATGCCCGGGCTCGATGTCCACACGCTGCGCGAGGACGAGGTGCTGCAGTACCGTGGGCGTTAGGATCGGCGTGCTGGCCCTGCAGGGTAATGTGAGCGAGCACATCGATGCGTTCGTGTGTGCTCTCGGGCGCACAGGGCAGGCGCCCCATTCCTTTGTTTTTCCAGTTAAAAAAGCTAAAGAGATATCCGGGTGCGATGCGCTTGCTATTCCTGGTGGCGAGTCCACAACAATTTCCCGGCTGATTGAAAAGAACCAGCTCTATGAACCTATCCGGAACTTTTCCGGGGGCATTTTTGCGACCTGTGCAGGGATGGTGCTCATGGCAACCCGTGTGGACGATCCCCGCGTCCGCCCGCTCGGGCTCATTGATATGGCCGTCGACAGGAATGCATTCGGACGCCAGAAGGATTCATTTGAGGCAGATCTCTTCGTGCAGGGGATTGTAGGTGGGCCGTTCCATGCCATCTTCATCCGGGCGCCGGTTGCAACAGATGCAGGTACCGGTGTGCATGTGCTTGCCCGCATCAGCCAGGGAATTGTTGCTGTAGAGCAGGGGAAACACATGGCGCTTGCGTTCCACCCGGAACTTGTCAGTGATACCCGGCTGCATGAGCGCTTTTTAACAAAACAGGTATTATAACACATCCATCCGGATACAACCAAAAACCATTATCTCTCCCCTAGATCATGCTCTTTGAATGGCGGCAAAAAAGAAGCGCCATCCTTTCCCCGGACTAATACGGCCTGATTATTTTCAGGAGACCTGATCAGGAAAAGAGGGGTTTATCGTTCCCTTTTATCTTTCCCATATGGTTTCGTTGTCATACAGGATCTTCCGTATCCGGTGATAGGGGATATATTTTGCACCGGATTCCATTTGGATCTCGAAATAATAAGGTCCGAGGGTGCGTATTTCTCTGCCCCTGACACATGAGCGGTCTCCGGGTGCACCCCGGTCAACATACCATATAAGCAAATCTGAAAAATCATATCGTGCATCGTGCCAGTATTTCAAGAGAAGTTCATGGCTTGTCAGCATTGGCCACCAGCACTGAATTGATTACATAGTGTGCACCACATATCAGGAAAAAGGAATCCTGCATCATGGAACACATTCGCACCGCGTTTGACGCTGTCGCATCTGAGTATGACGCCCAACGGCAATATGTGATCCCCGCGCTTGACACATTTTACGGGACCGCTGTCTGGGCGGCGGACTGGACTGGGCCCAGCCCGGCGATTCTGGACATCGGAGCAGGCACGGGCCTGCTCAGCGCCCTGATGCTGCAGAGATACCCGGACGCGGCTCTCACACTCCTTGACATATCCGATGAAATGCTCAAGGTTGCACGACAGCGTTTTTTTAAAAATACGAAAGTCCGTTATATTGTCGGTGATTATGTTAAAACGGGTCTTGAAGGCCGGTACGACCTGATTTGTTCTGCGCTCTCGATCCATCATCTCACACACGAGGACAAGGAGCACCTTTACCGGCGGATTTACATGGCACTGAACCCGGGCGGCGTTTTTGTGAATGCCGACCAGGCGGCAGGGGAGACCCCTGCGCTGGACCGGCACTATATGCAGTACTGGGATGAATTTGTCCGCAACGGCCCGCTGGGTGCAGATGAGCAGGCCGCGATCCTGAAGCGGCGGGCTGAGCTGGATCGGAACGCGAAACTTTCCGTGCAACTGGGATGGCTGCGGGACTGCGGTTTTTCTGATGTGGATGTCGTATACCGGAACCGGATTTTTGTTGTGCTGACGGGCAGGAAGGAATAAACCGACGCCATTAGTGGGTGAGGCAGGTTTCAAAACGGGCCGATAAATGAGACCCGGTTGCACGAAGGCTTTTTTACCGGAACGTACGGGTTTCAAGGCACCCCGGCGCTGCAACCCTGCAATTTGTTTCGAGGTGAGAGTCCGGCTGATCCCAAGCCTTAAAGCCTGAAAAAGAGAGGGACTGGTATATGCCAATGGGAAGATCACTTGTTTTTGTCTATAATGCTGACAGCGGGATACTGCCGAGGATGAAGGACCAGATCAGCAGGCAAGAAACAACCGGGACGGACCGGTGCAACCTCTGGACCCTTACCTTCAGCCCGATTGGCATGAAGAAAGAATGGAAGCGTGTTGTCCATGACCTTGGCATACCGGTGAGGTTTCTCTCCCGGGATGAGTTTGCACGTGAGTTCCGTTCTGTTGCTGCCACATTTCCTGCTGCATTCCTTCAGACCGGAAACGACCTGTTCCATTTCATCAGTACCGATGAGATCAACCAGTGTGCCCAGCTCGAGGACCTCATCACTATAGTCCGGCAACGCCTTGCCAAAATCCCCTAAAAAAAAATCAGAAAATGCCTACAACAGGCGGCCGAACCGCTGCATTATTATTTCATGGTGGGAAATATGCACGTATTCCCGTATACCGGGCAGAGGTGTTGTGTGGACAAATTCGAGGAAATGATGCAGAAAATGGCAAAGATGACTGATGCAGAACGCACGATGATGATGGATAAGAACAAGGTGTTGTGCATCTGCGGGAAATGTCCGACCTACAATGATTGCGCAAAGGAAAAGACGGAGATCCTGTACTGTGTGACCGGTAAAAGCGCCTGCACGCTTTCAAAGACAGGATGTATCTGTCCGGCCTGCCCGATAACCCCGATGCTGGGGCTAAAGCACGCATATTATTGTACCAACGGGTCTGAACCCGAACTGCGCGGGATGTAATATCCACATTATCCTTTCAGGCATCAGTCTTTAATTGTCGCCCTGGATTCTGCTTTACCGGCATCAACCAGATCGTGAACACCAGCATCACCAGTGTACTGGCAGCCCGGCTCCTGTGAGTTTCTGTAGAGCCGTTTCGCATGATCGCCCGGATTCTAAAAAAAATCCAATTTTTACAGGCTGCGGTTTTATGACCGCCAATAACAACAATTGTAGTGAAAACCGTGCATATAACAAAAATACATCTTCTCAGGGACAGATTTCCGACATTGGAATATTACCCGTTCAGTCTTGGCGTATTCAATACAACAGAAACCTTTGAATTTACAAAACCCGTGACTTTTTTTGTCGGTGAGAACGGAACCGGCAAATCCACGCTGTTACAGGCAATTGCCAGGTGCTGCAACATCCATATCTGGAAAGATGAAGAACGGACGAGATACCATTACAATAAAATCGAGGACGGTCTCTATACCTGCTTAAAGGTCGAGTGGAACGAAGAAAAGGTGCCGGGAGCTTTCTTTGCATCGGAATTCTTCCGCCACTTCACTGAAATCCTCGACGAATGGGCGGCTGCCGATCCGGGTGTTTTGAACAGTTTTGGCAGCGAATCGCTGGTGAAGAAATCCCACGGGCAGCGCCACATGGCATATTTTAAGAACCGTTTCAGGATCAGTGGGGCTGTATCTCCTTGATGAGCCTGAGAATGCATTCTCCCCGAAAATGCAGCTTGCATTACTGGACCTGTTGCGGGAAATGAGCTCGGCCGGGAACGTCCAGTTCATTATCGCCTCCCATTCGCCTATCCTGCTCGCATATCCCGACGCCGATATCTTCAGTTTTGATTACAGCCCGATCCTTAATGTCAGGTATGAGGAGACCGATTATTACCAGCTCTATAAGGATTTCCGCAATAACCGGGAGCGGTATCTGGGCGGGACGAACGCGGGCGGTACCTGAACGTCCCGCTATTTTATAACTTTCCCACACCCGTAACACGTGCGTTTGTAGGGATCGATACACTCTCCACAGGAAGGGCACATGTGCTTTAACCGTGACTGCTGCACCCATTCCTCCGGCCCGATCTCAGCAAGGAGCCTGCAATTCTCCTGAAGATCGATACAATAAGCGTCAAGATATCGTTTGTCAAGATTTCTTCGGATTGAACAGGGGAATTCTTTGCACTTACCGCAGTGGTTCAGCCTTCTCTCAAGAACGCAGGTGCGGATCCGGCACTTCCATTTGGAGGTGCGTGGCTGGCGGGGATTGTCTGACCAGCAGCCACGACACCGTCCGGTCCGAAAGCAGGATGCAAGAGAGCAGTAAACGCCACACATGCCGATGGTATCAAGATAGGGCGGTGTCATGATACTACTCATATATCGATTGTATCACCAGTCCTTCCTCATAGCCTCTGCCTTCAGATCCTTTGGCATCAGCTCAATAGCATACCGGAGCGCTGTCCGTGGCATTGCTTTCTTATTTCTCATGATATAATCGAACACTTCCTGCTGGTGCTGCCGGCTTGCCTCCTTGAGCATCCAGCCATAACCTTTCTGCACCATGTCGTCGTTATCGGTCAGGAGCAGATCAGCAATTTCCAGGACATCGTCAAAAAATTTCCCGTGTTTTGCCGGCACAATCAGCGATACTGCCGCCGCCCGGCGCACCCACCGGTTCTCTGACCTCGTCCAGTCTTTCAGTTCCTTCACGTACTCAGGGTATTTCTCAATAAAGTTCCCGACGGCATGGTTGCATAACCCGTCGCAGGCAGCCCAGTTGGTGATGTAGCTGTCGATGAAGTGCCGGAGCGTGCGGATGTCCGAGGGTTCGAACCTTTTTGAAATGAGTGCAGCCCACGTCGAGACGACAAACGCCTCCTCGCAGTAGCCGGATTTGTAGAGTTCCTCGCAGAGCGAGAAGATCTCTTTCTTGTCGCGGGATTTGATCTCGTTCCAGTACTTCTTTGCGATTTTTACAACTGGCCCGGTCTTTACGCCGTAATACCTGACCTCCTCCTTAAAAAACCGCTGGAAATTCTGTTGAGTCTTTGGATCTGCGTTCCTTATGAGTTCATTTCGGATTTGGGTGATGAGCGGGTCCATGGGTAAAAATGGGGTGGGGACCGGCATAAAAGATACGTAAAATATCTTCCAAGGAAATCCAGACAGGAGCTGTACCAGTACTATTCAGTCGAGAAAAAAAGATGATAAAATTGCATTTATTCCTTTACAGGTTTCCTGCCCCACTCCGGTTTCTTGAATTTTAAAAAGATCATCGGCGGCACCGCGAGCAGGAACGTTCCTAGCAGCACTGCACCAATATAGACCGGGGCGTTGGGGAAGAAGGAGGGTGGCATGAGTCCAACGATAAAGGCAAAACAGACGCCAAACAGGCCAAGTCCCCCCACCAGCCAGACCCCCGCCATCCCGCCGGGGATCCTGAACGGTCGCGGCACGTCAGGTTTTGTATACCGGAGCTTGATCAATGCCGCAAAGACAAAGAAATACACGATACAGAGCAGCTCGGTTGTCATCGCCGACAAGATCCAGTACGCCTGGTTGACCGACGGGAGGAACACATACAGGAGCGATATCCCCGAACCGATCAGCGCCTGCATGACAAGGATCGCCACCGGCGCCCCGTACTTGTTTGTGCGGTCAAATACCGGGGGCATGTTGCCCTCCTCGGCGACCACGCCCAAGCCCAGTGCCGGGCCAATCAGCCATGCTGCAAGCGATACAACGCCGCCAATCGTGATCAGGACAGCCATCGGGGCTACATATTGTGAGAGCCCGGCGGCTTCAAAGAAGTACTGGATCGCCTGCATAACCCCGGAAGCGAGGTTCAGTTTATCAGTAGGTATTACAAAGGCGATGGCAAGCGTTGCAAAGACCGTACAGATGAAGATGATAACAGCGGAAAACGCCATTGCCACCGGGTAGTCCTTCTGCGGGTTCTTTGTTTCAAGTGCATGGAACCCTGCCATCTCCATGCCGGCAAAGAGCAGGATGATGGTTGAGAAGAACGGCAGCGTGGCAAGGCTGATTGCCGGGACCATTGCTGCCGGTGAGAACGGCGGCAGGACGATTGCGGAGCCGGAAGAAAACCACCAGATACCAAGGAATATGATCAGGATTGAGGGGATGATGCTCCCGAGGATGACGCCGATGTTGCCAAACTTTGTGGAAACATCAGGGCCGAAATAGGCGATCAGAGTTGTCCCCCAGAACGCAATCATCATCACTGAGAACATGTATATGTGGTTGTTTGCAAGGTCCGGGGTCAGGGCAAAGGCAAGGGTGGATGCGATAAATGACAGGACGGTAGGGAACCAGACAAGGTTGTTGGACCACTCGCAGAAGAGCGCGGTAAACCCGCCCTTGTCGCCAAATGCCTGTTTGACCCAGGCGTAGATACCCCCGCCCTCAGGCCAGCCGGTCGCAAGTTCCGCACCTGCAAGCGAGATGGGGATAAGGAAGAGAACCGTACCTAAGATGTACCACCCGATACTCGACCACCCGTACTCTGCCATCGACGGGAAATTCCGAATAGACAGTACTGCCGCGACGTTGATCATCGCGAGCGCAAAGACACCAAGGATCTTTCCCGACGGGGCTTTTCCTTCTGCCGCATCAGTATCGCTCATCTCTTCCGCTCCTTTGTGCAATACATCCTGTACTCACCGTTGATCATTTCGATGCCATGGATATCATGCGAAAAGCCGGGGAAGCGGTTATCGAAGTCCTGTAAGGCAATCAGGTACTGGAGCACCGGGCCATCCCGCCTGCCGGTCCGCTCACCCGGGGTGAGTATGGGGATACCCGGTGGGTACGGGACGATCCCGGTCGCAACGACATGGTCAGCTGCCTTTGCAACCGGTATGTGTTCGACCTCGTTGTGCACGAGGTCCCTGAATGCTTCGACATAGGTGACAGCCGGCTCCGGCAGGAGCGAGAACGCTTCCTGGAGGAGTTCGCACATCCTGTGTTCTTTTTTGAATGCATGCATCTCATCTGCAAGGTCTTTGAGCGTCATGCCACCGTACCGGTCCGGGTATCCCTTGATGAGATCCGGGAAAACCTCCTCAAGCGGGGCTTTTTCATCATATAATCGTTTGAACTCGAAGAGCTCGGTGATAAGCGTCCCCCATTTGCCCTTCGTAATACCCATCGAGAAGAGAAACAGGATGGAATAATCGCCGGATTTTTCATTGATGATCCCCCGCGTGTCAAGGAATTTTACGACAATAGCCGCCGGGATGCCCCATGTGGCAAGGGTCCCGCCATCGTTGACTCCGGGCATGAGCACGGTCACCTTGATAGGGTCGAGCATGCAGTAATTGTCCGGGAGGTCTGGAAAACCGTGCCATGTCTCACCGGGGTGAAGGACCCAGCACGAGGGGTTATCGCGGAGCGTGTCGAGGTGGGCATCGGCAAAGGACACGGGTTTCCCGGTTTTGGGATCGGTAACAGTGTCCGGCTGCCACATCGGGAACCACCAGTCCTTTTTTGTCTTCTTTGTCCCGACCTCCTGCATGATGCGTGCCATCGTCCGCCGGAACCGGATCGCTTCTTCGATGCTTTCGGTAGTAAGCACCTTTCCTGATGCGCCGTCCATCATCTTTGAGGAGACATCCAGCGATGCGATGATGGTATAGAGCGGGGAGGTGGAGGTGTGCATCATGAACCCCTCGTTGAACCGCCCGTGTTCCATGGGAACTCTGCCGTTCCTGATATGGATCATGGATGCCTGCGAGAGTGCTGCAAGAAGTTTATGGGTGGACTGGGTCGCAAAGACTGTCGGTCCCCTGCTGCTCTTGGCCCCGTCCCGCATCGCAAACCGGTCGCGGTAGAGTGGGTTGAACCGTGCGTAGCCGTACCACGCCTCGTCAAAGTGGATGGTGTCCACGCTCTTTCCCAGCAGTTCCTCAACGTGTGAGGCATTGTAGCAGAGCCCGTCGTAGGTGGAGTTTGTTATGATAGCATGGACTGGCTTTTTGCCGGATGCCGTCTTTGATAACGGGCATGCGGCAATCTTTGCCTTGAGCGCCCCGGGAGCCATTTCGTCCGGGGGGATCGGCCCGATGATGCCGTACCTGTTCCTCGTCGGGATCATGTAAACTGCGACCGAGTGGGTCATCGTGAGTGCATGTTCGGCGGATTTGTGGCAGTTCCGGTCTACAAGGACGACATCGTCCTTTGTTACCCGCCCGAAGAATACGATCTTGTTTGCCGTGGAGGTCCCGTTTGTGACAAAATAGGTCATGTCAGCGCCAAACACCTTGGCTGCGTACTTCTCCGCTTCGCCGACCGGCCCCGAATGGTCAAGGAGCGAGCCGAGCTCCCCGACAGAGATGGAGAGGTCCGACCTGAAGAGCTGTTCGCCAAAGAACTTGAAAAACGCCCGTCCCGCCGGTGATTTCCTGAATGCCGTCCCGCCGGCATGGCCCGGGGTGTGCCACGAATACTCGAAGTCACGGGAGAACCGTACAAGTTCGCCAAAGAACGGGGGGAGGATCCGGTCCCGGTACCGCTTTGCGGCAGCAGTGATCCTGCCGGCGATGAACTCCGGCGTATCCTCCATCACCCAGATGTACTCGCTGATCTCTCTCACGAGATGGACGGGCGGGAGGTGTGCGGACTCCTTTGGCGGCTCGGCCATGAGAAATACCGGGATCGTTTCGTTGATCTTCCGGAGGTCATGGATGAGGTCGGCTGTTTCCTTGTGTTTCTTCTTTGTATCCCCGCCCAGGTTCCAGTTGATGAGTATACAATCGAGCTCCGGCAGCGCGGCATACGCCGCCCTTGCATCTGCGGGCGATGCGACTTCCCCGACCCGGATGCCAAATCCCTTCACGCCGTCAATGATGCGCTGGATGGCACGCCCCTGCGGGGTATCGGTCTTGTGGACATCATCGATGACCGCGATCGTCAGCTGTTCTTCAGGGTTCATAAAAAATCCTCCTTGCAGGCCTGCCGGATCCCCCGGCCGATTATGCCGGAACTGCAGGAACCATATGTGCAAAAAACCGAATCGTTCATTCTTATCCCGTCTCCTCCTGATGTCTCTTCTCGACGATCCGACGGGTTTCTTTGCCTGATCCGGTGGTTTGCCTGAGCTTGTGCCGGATACCTGTTACGTAAGAAATGTAGGAACTGCGAGAAATGCCTGAAGCGATTTTGTGGGCAATGACTGGTTGTTGAAGAAATACATTCGGATTATCCGCCGGCTATCCCCGATTAGTAGAACATCAATAGAATCGGTATTTAACCTTTCGTGGTTCAAAGAGAAGGGCTCCCCCTCTGCACAACCGGTGACCGGTATAAACCCTGCACAGAACAGGAGTACCGGAAAAAGAGTTTTATTTATCATTATAACGGTATGACCGGCTGCAATTGAATGTTTCAGAACCCCAAAAATAATAATAATATTATGTCGTATTCCTTGCTGCAAAATAAATATCTGCCTCGACCATCTTGTCGTCTTTAAAGAAGTGGTGCACGAAGTACACGTTTCCCTGCCTGTCAATCGATGCCTCTCCAGCAAGTGGGGAAAACATTTTTTCAGGAGCTGTCCATTCTCCGTTTGCCTTTTTTGAGCGCCAAACGCTGTAATCCTTGCTGATCCAGAGCTCGCTCCCGTCCGGGCTGAGTGCCGGCCACCCCTCGTCTCCCAAAGTGTTGACCGCTGCCACATTCTGGGGCTGTTGACAGTTCCCGTTCGCCTTTTTTAAAACCCAGATGTCCAGACCACCTTTGCCCCCCGCCCGGTCCGAGTGGTAGTACAGCTCATTGTTGAAGATGTGGAGTTCGCCTACTTTATATTCCGGGTTGAAATCAGCGTTCTTCCAGTTGGTCCACGACCCGCCCACCAGATCTGCGGTGAACCAGTGTATTCCTGAATAACCCTCCCTTACCGAGCAGAACCACATGGTGTTGCCTAAGACAAATTCGCACCCGTCACCGGAGACCTTGCCGCTGTCCTGCAGGACCACCCTCTCCGGTTTCTGCCAGACGCCTTTTACCTTTTTTGACACCCAGATACCGGTAACCCCGTCGACGATCTGCTTCTCGACCGGCACCCGGACATCGGGTGTGAAGAAGACATAGAGCGTGTTGCCGTCAGGCAGGACAAACGGGGAATCCTCTGCCCCGGCCGTGTTGATATCCCCCGTCACCGGCTCGGGATCCTTGTAATCCGTCGAAAGGGATTCTGGCGGATTGGGGTCTGTCTGCGGTGTCACCTTCACTGCATCGGCTGGGATTTTACTCTCGCGGTCTGCAGGAGGGCTGCTTATGGCATCCGGTTGCTCTGCACAACCTGCGGAAAAAATGACGACAATACAAAGCAGGAAAACGAGGAGATTTAAGTTTGTGCTCATCATGTAAACGATGCATTACCGTGAAATTTAAATGTTTCAGGACCTGTCCGGGATTCCTTGACATACTATGAACCTGACAGCCCCCCTCACTGTATGAATGCGGTGCCGGACCAGGTTGCGGCAATCCTGCCCAGGAGAAGAATAGCTGAGGAGGAGAAATCGACAACTTGAAATTACAATATACAAACTTCAATTATATGAGACGATGTTACTCCCTCTCTCTTTGCTCTCTGGCTCTCATTGTAATCCTTGTCACCGGTTGCACGCAGCCCGGCACGGATCCGCAAAAAGCAGTCACCCCGGCACCCGCTGTGGCTGGATCTTCAGCCGGGGAAATCTCCCCGCAGACAACAACATCGCAGATCACGCGGCTGGCCTCACCGGCTGTAACGGTTACTGAAGTACAGAAACGCGGCACACCGGACCCGGATTTTATCGTTGACATTTCTGTTCCGGAGAAGATCTGGCCGGGGACAACAATACTCCCCGACAACCATGATGCCGCCCACCCCCGGATCATCGAGGTTAACCAGCTGGGGGAGATTGTCTGGGAGTACCCGCTGCCCGATGAACTGAAATCCTATACAAACCCTGGATGGGACGTAGAGGTACTGCAAAACGGCAATATCCTGACCCTTCTTCCAAGGAACGGGGTGTACGAGATCAACCGGGACAAACAGGTCGTGTGGAAATACATTGACTCAAAGGTCTCTCACGATGCCGACAGGATTGGGAATGGCAACACCCTGATTGCGTTTGGGGGTGGCGATACGGCAGGAGATGCACAGGTTAAAGAGATCGATCCGGATGGGAAACGGGTATGGTCATGGTATGCAAAGGATGTGTTTACCGGGGCAGAATATACAGGCATATCGAATGAGGGATGGACGCATACGAACGCGGTTTCAAGGCTGGAGTCCGGCAACACGCTGATCAGCCTGAGAAATTTCAATGTGATTGTCGAGGTCGATCGCAATGGAAAACTTGTGCGGACGATAGGCAAAGGGCTCTTTGAGGCACAACACGATCCCCTTGTACTGTCAAACGGAAAACTCCTTGTAGCAAACCATGTTGAACCGCATGAAATACTTGAGCTCGATCCATACGGTGCCGTGATATGGCGGTATACAATTATGAGGAAGGGTTCCTGGCCGGTTCGTGACGCCAATCGTCTGCCAAATGGCAACACCCTGATCACTGCATCCGACAGGATTATCGAGGTGACCCCCGATCTCCAGGTAGTCTGGCAGTTCAGGCTTGTTGCGGGCCCGTTCACTGATAAGACGGCCCCTGCAAGGGGTTTTTACAAGGCCGAGAGGATATCCGGATAATTTTTTTCATTCATTGTACCACGATAATTGAACGACAGACTCCCCTTCTATCAGCATGAGTGACCTCCCTTTAAGGGGGGTCGCGGCTTTTCCAGCTGGAAAATGACCCGGCTTTTGCGCTTGGCTAATATCGACTAATTGATACCCGGTGAGACCGACAGGAAATAAAAAAACCACAGTTGACTGTGCATAATCTGATGAGTTCTCCTTCTCCTCGTGATTCTGATGAACCTCCCGGAATTTACCAATACCGCAATCGTGTTCCAGTCACAGAAGTTGGACGCGGGAATTTTTACCATCTCGATAAATTTCCGTTTTAAAAAATTGGGCTTTACATAATCCAGCTGATCCCCAGACAGGGTTGATGCCCCCGGTGCAAGGAAGAAAGTGATTTATAAAGTGTTTTTGTGCTCCCTTTGATCTGCCGGGTCACCTTTGAGATTGGGGCAACCCCAAGGTTCATGTGGTCGTATGAACCTGTTCTGGTATGGATATTCCCACGATCTTCAATATTATCCATCTCTGTGCTGAAATCCTCGGGTATGCAGGGGCGGTACTGATCATCTACGGGGGATTCCGGGCGATTGTCAAGGTCCTCTTTCTTGAATTTTCAAAGCCGGTATATACCTATAACCTGATCAAGCTGGAATTTACGGAAAAGATTGTCTTCGGGCTGGAATTTCTTATCGCGGGGGATATACTCTCCACGCTGCTCTCACCGACCCAGCAGGACTTAATCAACCTCGCCGTCGTCGTTGTTATCAGGACGGTGCTTGGTTATTTCCTCTCAAAGGAAGCGCCGGAATCCGGTCTCCACTGACATTATCATCTTTTTTTAAAAGCGTCACTGGAGAGCGGTTTTTTTTAGCCGTGTTCACCATCGGCTCACACCTTCAGCTTTTCCGGCAGCCCCTTTGCCCACGCAGAAATTGCACTCCAGTCACGGAAGTCACCTACCGGAGCCTTGACAAACCCGGTCATCATCCGCTGGACAAACGAGAGATTTGCCGGGTCCAGCTTACCCGCAAACACGGTTGATGCCATTGGCAGCAGTGGAGCAAGTGATGCATGGAGGGCTTTTATGCTATCTTCGATCTTTTGGGTATCCTTTGAGACCGGGGCAACCCCGACCGCAAACGCTGCGACCGGGATTTTTACAAGCTGGTCGCGGTACCGGCCGACAAATGTTCCTGCGTCTTTTACAATACTTCCCATATAGAGTGGCGCCCCGATCACCACCGCATTGTATCCCGAGACATTTGTAACCGTTTTCATCTCGGTGACATCGACGCTGTACCCTGCGGATTGCAGTTCCTTTCCAACCGCCTGTGCAATCCCGGCAGTCGACCCCTTCCGCGTCGCGTACGCGACAAGAATACGCCCGGCCATCACAATCACTGACGTTTATTGTCTGGGGGGGCATCAAGGTATGGTTTCCCGGTTTCTGCTGCCGGGGAAGCCCGCCAGCTCCTGTACTCCGGTGCCGTTTCCCTCATATCCTCCCAGAGCCACACCATCCGGTCAAGGAACCAGAGCTTGCTCAAGTAGACAACCGCGGCACCGGACAGGGTTGGCCAGATGCTGAATTCGAGCACCCCCCAGATCACGAGGAGCATCCCGATCCCGCCAACTGCCGAGAGGACATTCGGAACCGTCCGGTGGTGCACCGGCACGGACACAACGTCGCGGTTCAGCCAGACCCGTTCTCCCAGTACGGCTTTCGATGCCCAGTGGTCGAGCGTGTCAGGAGCCTTAAAAAGACGGGGGTTAAGCCACATCCAGAGAAGAGCAAGGCTGATCGGAACGACCGCCCACCACCCGAGCCAGAGACGGCTCCAGAACGCAATGATGAGAGCCGGCAGCACGGTGTTGCGCAGGAATACACTCCACGGGCTGGCGTGGCGCATCCACGTGTCGTCGTCCAGCTGGAAGAGCCCTGCAATCGTCCGCTCGACCGTCATACCTGTAATTATCCGGTTATTACGATTTGGTTGTTCCGGTTGCGGGAATGACATTAAAAGGGAGGATGTGCCGGTGCCGGAGGCAATCGCGGATCAGGCCCTGACTGCATTGAAGAATCATTCGCAGTCCCGGTTATCGTGCGTCTGGGACATGGGAGCACCCGCCCGTCCCCAGCAGCTTTTTGTTGCGACAGACATACTGTAGTTCATGCGAATGCCGGTCCCGGTCTCCCGCCTCCTTCCCGGTGAGAACGCGCTCACCCCGCCGGTCATCTCGCTGCTCTTTGCCAATCTTGTCACCATTGTCCTTGCCATCGTCCAGCACTGGGACCTTGCAACAGTGATGTTCATCTACTGGGCGCAGAGCGTCATCATCGGCATCTTTACGGTCGTCTCGCTCTTGAATGCCGATACTGCAGCCCTTGCAGAAAACATGGAGAAATCCATGAGGGAGAAGGGTGGATCGGGAACAGTCAGCACCCGTTTTGTCCAGGCCTACATGTGCCTCCTTGCCGGGTTCTTTGCCCTCCATTATGGCCTTTTCCACTGGGGATATTACGGATTTATCGTGGAGTCCGGGCTCTTTGGCCCCGTGAATTTCTCGGACCCGAACATCTGGTTCTCCTGTGCTCTCTTCTTTGCCAACCACCTCTATTCGCATATCCGGTACCGGCATGAGGGGCCAAAGGGAGTGGATTTTGTCAACGAGGAGTTCTTCCGGCCGTACCAGCGGATCATCCCGATGCACCTCACCATCCTCTTTGGCAGCATCATCGTGCTGGTCCTTCAGTTCTTCGGTATTGACGCAACCATGCCGGTCCTTTTGCTCTTCCTCCTCCTCAAGACACGGTCCGATATTTTTTCCCATCTCTTCAAACATGCGCAGCAGGAGCACCCGGACGAACCTGTCCGGTATATCGGATAACCCAAAAATGCCAGGCTAAAAAGACGATACCACGAAAGTAAATAACCACGATCCGAATACATGATACTGAGGTAAAGTACGATGGCAACCGATCCCGTCTGTCTGGCAATCGTTGATGAAGACGACGCGAAATTTTCGAGCACACACAGGGAGCAGAAATATTATTTCTGTTGCAACTGGTGCAAAAAGAAGTTTGACGAAAACCCAAGGAAATATACCAGGATCGCATGTGATCTCAATATCTCACTAAGTAAGGAATCGTGCTGAACGAAGTATCGCGGAGCACAAAGCTGCATAACCCACCCTTTCGTCAGGATCCACTGGAAGGAGAACTCAAAAGATACGCTCCGCATCATCATTAGTGAGAACTGATAAATCAGAAAAAAGTCGCTTTTTTGGCCTCCCGTTTGCGGAGCTCGATGCGCCAGCTGGGGGGCCGGTTTTTCCATGGATCCGGGGTGGATTTATTCCCCAATGGGGCCAAGATATTTTTAAAAGTTAACCAATCCGTAAAATCTATGGCTGTCTATGGCTGGTGGTTTGTAAACCCGGTGATATCCTGCACGATGCCGTTGATGAAGACAAGGTTCTTGTTCTCGTCAAATTCCGCAAGTGCCGTGACACTGACGCTCACAGGCGTCCCGTTCTGCCGTTTGAGATGAAGAACCCGGTTTTTCACAAACCGGTGTTTTCGAAGCTCATCAAGAAGTTCAAGGCGTCCATCCGGTTTTGAGAACACATCGATGACACGGGCCTCCTGGAGATCGGAAAAGGAATCATATCCAAGGATGTTTAGCAGTGCCGTATTGCCCCAGACAAACCTGCCGTGAGGGTCACCGGTGCTCCGGTAAATGCCTACGTTGAGATCCTCAACAAGCGTGCGGTACTGGTCCTCGTGTTCCCGCAGGCACTGTTCCATTCTCTCTCCGGTAATGTCCCGGGCGATCGACGACGCCCCGGCGATTGCCCCGTTATCATTTATTATCGGTGAGATCGTTATCAGGACATCGAGGGGGGCTCCGCCTTTTCTGAGCATTTTCATTTCGTGCCGCCGGACACTGTCTCCCCTCTCCACTTTTTTTAAGATAGCATCAAGATCTCCGTGATTGCCGGGCGGCACGAGCATATGGACTGGATTTTTCAGCACCTCTCCTTCGCTATACCCAAAGAGACGTTCTGCGGCAGGATTCCAGCTGATGATGCTGCCGTCTGATCCATTGCCGATAATTGCCTCGCCCGATGACTGGACGAGCCCGCGGTACCGGGCCTCGCTTATTTTAAGCATCTCCTCGTACTTTTTCCGGGGCGTAATATCTTCGACGATATACGTGAAACCGTCGCTCCCGTCTTCAAACACGGTGGGAACCTGTTTTGCCCGGAAATAATGCTCCTCATCCCGGATCCGGCAGCTTATTTCGGTCGCCTGTTCGCTGCCGTCAGGCTGTTTGATCCTTGTCCCGCTTTGAAAAAGGGCACGGAGCAGGGGATTGTTGATCTCTTCAAGGCGTTTTTTGATCAGCGATTCCTTTGTCTCATCCAGCAGGAGGGGGACCTGCTCGTTTACCTGAAGGATCCGCTGGTCCTTATCGACCACTATTACAAGATCTGAAGAAAATTCAAGGAGTGCAGAGATGGGAACCCGGCGGGAGACAAAAAATACTTTTGCAGCACCGATGACCTGCATCTCTACCTGGCCGGAGATCAGGAGCATATCAAGGTATTTTGCCACAAGGTTCCTGTTCATGTTCATTTCGGACGCAAGATCCGAAATCGTCATACCCCTTTGATGCCATTTGAGAACTCTTTTAATCTTGTCGACCCTCTCCTGATCGAGGACTCCCATAGTAGATACTTGAGCAGTACTGATAGTAAATATATTGACTTAAGCGATATTTTAAAAAAGGCGGGATTTTTTACCATAGCAATGAACCGCAGATATGAGAGGGGGTTCGCTCTTTTAAAACACATAAAATATCCTGCAGATAACAAAAAATCTGCCTGTTTTCACAGGGAACCAAAATTTGCATGGCAGATATCTGTACAATTCGTGATTGCAGTCCTGTATGGCGTAGTTATTGTGCAAATTTTGATTATAACCCCCCAACCAACAACGGTTATACTCTCTAGTATGAGCGGGTGGAGGGGGTATGGAATACAAACCAGAAAAAATCAAAGGGGAGCACTTAACCGGTTGTATTGAATCGGCAACTGCATTAAAAAAATTCAGGAAGCCTCTCGTCGAGTACCTCATCAGCGGCCTTGAAGAAAAGGACAAGTGGGTACGGTGTATGGCTGCGGGGATGCTCGGGGATCTCGGGGACTCCCGGGCAGTTGACTCCTTAAAACCTCTTCTTGCTGACCCGGACCCGGACCTCCGTGCAGTAGCAGCATATGCGCTGGATATGATCTGCTATAACCGGGCACCGGTTGACGGGTCACGGACAGGGATTTGCGAACACTGCATGGTCCGGTTCATTGCTGATGAAGCGCTCAACCAGATGAAATCACAGACAGAGAGTTCATATCATGCATACTGGAAGGGAGAAACGGCATATCAGAAGGAATTTCCGGACAATTCTCGGGTTTGAAGAACCCCCGGTACCGGAAAGGAAAACCAACGACACCTGCCAAAAAGAGGAAAAAGAGAAGGAAGGAAAGTAAATGAACATTTATGGCACGAACGGGATCCCGCTGGAAGCACAATACCTGTACCGGCGGGGGATGGAAATGCTGGGCCGGCAAAAGGATGAACTCGCAATGAAATACTTCAGACAGGCGGTCTTTATCGCCCCGGGCTTTTCAAAAGCATACCATGAACTGGCAAACTGCCTCAGGAAACAAAACCGGGCAGACGATGCTGCGATATATGAGATGAAGGCATGGAGAAATGACCCGTTCACAAGGGGAATAGCTCATAACGGGTTTAATATGGAGAGACCAGATGTGGAAATGAAGGACTCGCGGATAATCTCTCCGCAATTAACCTGTTAAAAATCCACTATTTTGCAGTTTTAAAAATACAAGAACAATTTTCCGGCTGTCTGGGAATAACGTACGTAAGAAAAAGGTTTGGATATCAATATCAGATAAACAGCGGTGCAAAGACCACAGATACGATCGCCATCAGTTTTATCAGGATGTTGAGTGCCGGGCCTGCGGTGTCCTTGAACGGGTCGCCGACGGTATCCCCTGTGACTGCTGCCTTGTGGGCAGGCGAGCCCTTTCCGCCGAGGTGTCCTTGTTCGATGTATTTCTTCGTGTTGTCCCATGCACCTCCGGTATTTGCCATCATGACGGCAACGATGAAGCCGGTGGCGATAGCACCGACGAGGAGCCCGGCAAGCGCCGCAGTCCCGAGGAGAAGTCCGCAGAGAACCGGTGCAAGGATTGCCATGAGCCCCGGGATTACCATCTGCTTGAGAGCGGCGTTGGTTGAGATCGTGATGCATGCCTCATAGTCCGGTTCCGCCGTGCCCTCCATGAGCCCGGTAATTTCCTTGAACTGCCTGCGCACCTCCTGCACGATGTCGCCCGCTGCCTTGCCGACAGCGGTCATCGCAAACGAGCAGAAGAGGAAAGGGAGCATTGCGCCGATCAGGACCCCGACAAAGACCACCGGGCTGAGGAGGTCGACAAGCGGGAGGGCGACCGCCTGCGTGTACGCAATCACGAGCCCGAGGGCGGTAAGCGCGGCGCCCCCGATGGCAAAGCCCTTGCCGATTGCGGCGGTCGTGTTGCCGACGGAGTCAAGGGTGTCGGTAATCTCACGCACACCCTTCTCCTGGTGTGACATCTCGGCAATACCGCCGGCGTTGTCCGCGACCGGGCCGTAGGCGTCGACTGAGAGTGTGATCCCCAGTGTTGCGAGCATCCCGACGCCGGCAATTGCAACTCCGTACAGCCCCGCCTGTTGTGCGGCGACGAGGATTGCACATGCAACGATGAGTACAGGAAATACTGTGCTTTCAAATCCAACGGCAAGACCGGTGATGATGCCGGTTGCTGCCCCGGTCTCCGTGGATTTTACAATCCGCTGGGTTGGCGGGCGTTCATAGGACGTGTAGTACTCGGTCACCAGCCCGATTAAAAATCCCCCGACCAGTCCTGCAACGGTGGCGATAAATACCCCGACATACAGCTGTCCGAGAAGCGTGACGACGAGGAAATACGTGGCAACCGCGGTGATGATCAGGCTGGCAAACGTGCCCGCGTTGAACGCCTTGTGGATGGCACTGCTCTCATTTTTCGAACTCCTTACAAAGAACGAACCGATCACGGAGGCGACAATTCCGACAGCCGCAACCAGCAGCGGCAGGAGAACGAGGTTCATGATACCGGCTGCGTCCGGAACGATATTGATTGCAGAACCGAGCGTCAGGTGGATGGCGTCCATCAGGCCCGAACCCTTGGATGACGCAATCATGACCGCGATAGAACCGCCAATCAGCATGGTTGCAATAATGGATCCGACATAGGACTCATACAGATCGGCCCCCATCCCGGCGATATCGCCAACATTATCCCCGACATTGTCGGCAATGACTGCAGGGTTGCGGGGGTCGTCTTCCGGGATCCCCGCCTCGACTTTCCCGACAAGGTCGGCACCGACATCGGCTGCTTTCGTGAAGATCCCGCCGCCGACACGGGCAAAAAGGGCTATCGAACTTGCGCCAAGGGAGAACCCTGAAAGGATATTGATCACTTCATAAATACCGACATTCGTGAAGGTATCGACGACAAAGAAGACAACTGAAAGGCCAAGCAGCCCGAGCCCGACAACGGTCAGCCCCATGACCATTCCGCTGGAGAACGAGACGCGGAATGCTTTCGCCATACCCTCCCGTGCGGCATTGGTTGTGCGGACATTTGCCATGGTCGCTGCGGTCATGCCGACATATCCGGCTGTTGCTGAGAGGCCTGCACCTACAACAAAGCACCCGGCAGTCAGGGGGTTAATCGCGATGGCGAGGATAACCGCCATTACCAAGACAAAGATCGCAATGGCAGTATACTGGCGTTTCAGGTACACCATTGCTCCCTTGTGTATCGCCGCAGCAATCTTCTGCATCAGTTCAGTTCCCGTACCCTCTTTTTTCATGCTGAAAAAAGAAAAGGCTGCAAAAAGCAGCCCGATAATGGCACAAATAGGTGCTATAATCAACAAATCCATTTTTCTCAGGCCCTCCATTTGAAATAGTGCATAATGCCCGACAATTTTACATCAATAATTTGCCACCCGGCCTTAAAAACCAGTCGCAGGAAGCTGCATGTGATAAGATGTTGAAACCCGGAGGGGAATTAAAAGGCGTACTAGCAACCCCCGGATGTTTCCACTCCAACCATACCAGGTGTCCCGGTGCCGGGGATTATCCGGCAATCATGATAAGGGAAATCAATCACCAGCGATCTTCCGTTTAGCTGTTAACAGGTCGGTTCTACGAAAACAGCGTTCGCATGGATATATTCTTTCACGTTTGTGTAAAATCAAATCTTTTTTCCGGCAATAGTTCACGAATTCTCTCAATTCTTTTATTTTTTTAAATTTTTGATAAAACAAACACGTTTTTTTAGATTGAACATCATAAATCATTGACAATTATGGTGGCGCTATTGTGTTCCTGAACAATGCTTACGGTGACATTATCAAAAAATCAGGAGTCCGGTTCTGGGCCGGCACGAATGAAAATTCATTTTCTGAACAACGAAAGGGACGGCATTAAGGTGAATCTGTGATAGCATTTCTTGTAACTGCGGGTGCTGCATTTCTGATATACTTGGTACTGACCGCCGGTTCGGGCAGTATCGGTTTCTGGTCGTTATCCGAGCTTGTTATGGGACTCCTGCTTGCGATCCTGACCGGACTGATTACACAAAACTTCCTGTGCAGGTCGGAGAGTTACCGCCTGCTCGATCCGCGCCGGTTTTTGCGTCTGCTTGTCTATGTGCCGGGCCCCTTTTTTGTTGAGCTTACAAAAGCAAACCTGGACGTCGCATACCGGGTGATCACGATGAAGATCAGGCCCGGTATTATACGGGTGGATTCTGGACTGAAGACCGATCTCGGCATTTTCATGCTGGCAAACTCGATCACCCTGACTCCGGGTACCCTCACCGTAGGCATTGACGAAGGGACAAACGATCTCTTCATCCATAACATCAATGTCGGCGAGGGGGATGAGAAGAAAGAGGCCATTGAAAGCACCGAGCTCTTCGGGCTTGTAAACCTCCCGTCATGGATACGGAGGATCGCCGAATGATCGATGCCTGGATCCTTGCTGTCCTGTGCCTGGTTGTTCTCATGGCATTCGCAACGGTCAGGCTGGTGCTCGGGCCCACAGCCCCCGACCGTGTAATAGCACTCGATACGGTGAACACCCTTGTCATCGCCTCGATGATCCTTCTCGGGGTAGTGTATCAGGAGATTGTCTTTGTCGACGTTGCAATTGTTTACGGGCTGCTCTCGTTTGTCAGTACGCTCTACATTGCAAAATATATCGGGGGGGAGTTCTGACATGCCAGCAATTGACCTCGTCATATACATCTTTCTGGCAATCGGGGTGACCTTCAATGCGCTCGGCGTGATCGGGCTCCTGCGCTTCCCTGACCTCTACACACGCATGCATGCTACAACAAAAGCAACAACATTTGGCTCAATCTTCACGTCGCTTGCCGTTATCGTCTACGGGCTATACCTGTTTATCACTGTACGTGACAGCCAGTACCTCACCCTTGCCATTCATGCATTTCTGGCGGTTGCGTGTCTTGCGTTTACGAATGCTGTCAGCGCCCATGCGATTGCCAGAGCAGCCCATAAGAGCGGGATAATGCCAACACCTGCAGTCGTCGACCGGCTGGCGGAGGCAAAACTATGATCGAACAAATTCCCCAGATTCTGGTGCTGCTGGGGCTGATTGCCTCGGCAATCCTTACATATCATTTCAAAGACCTGCTGGCAGCAACCCTTGCGGCGGGCCTCTTCAGTTTCCTGATATCGCTTGAGTTCTATATCCTGCAGGCCCCGGATGTTGCGATATCGCAGGCGGCGATTGGCGCCGGCCTGACGACTGCGATCTTTATCATTGCCATCCGGGCGACCGGGCGGTTTGAGGGGGAAAGCTCATGAAAAAGACGCTCGTTGTGGCAGCATCCCTCCTTATCCTTGCGGCATTTTTTGGGGTGATGGCAATGACACTGACGTTTGGCTCCCCGAAGATGACAGATATGGATGACTACTTCCTCCGGCACGGGCAGGAGCAGACCGGCAGCAACAACGAATGCACGGCAGTTGTCTTCGATTTCAGGGGCTTTGATACCCTTGGGGAATCGACCGTGCTGTTCTGCGCCATCATCGGCGTGGCGCTGATGTTCCGGAAGATGCAGGGAGGTGAGGAATATGAGGATGAGTAGGATTGTGCGGACAGCAGCAGACATCCTCTACCCTGCGATCCTGATCTTCGGGCTCTATATTGTAGCGCACGGCCACCTGACCCCGGGCGGAGGTTTCCAGGGCGGGGCGGTCATTGCAACCGCCGGAGCACTTGTTATCGTGGCCTTCAGCTACAAAGAAGTCACCGGGTGGCTTACCAAAAATGTCCTGATGGGACAGGAAGTCATCGGGCTTGTCGGGTTTATTGGCGTTGCCCTCCTCGCACTTGCATTCGGGCAGGTCTTCTTCTTCAATTACCTTGCCGGCAGCGGCTCACTCTTTGGGATGCCGGTCCCGTACGGGATCAATGCGGGCGAACTCAACACCGCTGGTGTCCTCCCGCTCATGAACTTCGCTGTCGGGATCGAAGTATGGGGAGGGCTCACGATCGTGATCCTCTACATGCTTTCCGGGCTGGAAAAGGAGGGGTGCTGAAATGCTCTGGAACCTGCCTTTCATCACCGTGGTCGTCCTGACCCTTATCGGCCTTGTGACCGTTCTTTTGAAAAAGAACATCATCAAGATCCTCCTTGGCATCAACATCTTGCAGTCCGCGGCAAACCTGTTCCTCATTGCCCTTGGCTACCGCGAGGGGGGTGTCGCCCCGATCTTCACGCTTGCGCCATCGGAACTGATGGTGCTGCCCACCCCGCAGGCACTGGTGCTGACCTCGATCGTGATCGGGGTGGCGACAAGTGCGCTGGTACTCTCGTTTGCCATGGTGCTGCAGAAAAAGTACGGTACGGTAGACATCGATAAGATACGGAGGCTCCACGGATGACTTTTGCCGATTTCATCGTCACCAATTCACCGGCACTGCTGGTAGCCCTCCCGCTGTTTGCGGCATTCCTCAGTCCGGTTATGGGAAAAATTTCCACAACGGCCAGGAACACGTGGGTGATGGGGATGATGCTTGTCACCGCGGCGGTTGCGTTCGTCCTCGCGTTCCGGGTGTTCGCAACCGGCCCCGTTCTCTACGTGTTCGGTGCCGCTGCAGCAAATCTTGCCGTCCCGCTGGATTCCGGGGGCATCCCGATACGGATTATCTTCACCGTTGATGCAATAAGCGCGTTCATGGACATCATCTGTGCGATTGTCGGGACATCGGTCCTTTTGTATTCACTGTCTTCTGAGTCCCGCAACAGCAGTCTCGATGGTTATTACACCCTGTTTTTCCTGATGATCTCCGGTGTCTTCGGGATGGTCTCCACCGGGGATATCTTCAACTTCTTCGTATTTTTGGAGATCCTTTCCCTTGCATCAGCCGGGCTGATCGCGTACCGGATTGACGGGGGGATTGCAGTCGAGGCTGCATTGAAATATCTCGTACTTTCCACGCTCGGTGCGATCCTCGTCCTGTTTGCCATCGGCATCTACTACGGCCAGTATAACGCCCTCAACATCGCGATGATTGCGCAGAGGATGCAGTTTACAATGCTGGACAAGATCGCGCTTGTCCTCCTCGTCGCTGCACTTGCGATGAAGTGCGGGGCCGTGCCCCTGCATTTCTGGACACCGGATGCTTACTCCATGGCGCCTTCATCGGTAACGGCATTCCTAGTGGTTGCAAGCCAGGCAAGCCTGTACGGGCTCTTCCGGGTGGTGTTCACCATGTATAATGTCACCATGAACTGCGCCACCGTGGGCTGGATCATCATCATCCTCGGCGTGCTCTCCATGGTGGTCGGGGTGACGATGGCAATTCCCCAGAAAGACATCAAGCGCCTGATGGCATACCACGCGGTCTCCCAGACCGGGTATATGCTTCTTGGTGTCGGTGTCGGGCTCGCGGTGCTCGGCAACGCCGCACTCACAAGCGCGTACGGGTTTATGGCAATGGAAGGGGGCATCTTCCATATCTTCAACCATGCGATGTACAAGGGGCTCCTCTTCCTGACTGCAGGAGCAATATTCTACCGGATCGGTACCCGAGACCTCAACAAAATGGGCGGGCTCGGGCACACCATGAAGTACACCATGATCTTCTTCATTATCGGTGCCCTCGCAATCGCAGGAATCCCGCCCTTCAATGGTTTTGCCTCAAAACTGATGATCTACGAGTCCGTCTACCTCTTCAACCCGCTCCTTGCGATCATCGCGATGGTTGTTTCAATCCTCACACTCGCCTCGTTTGTCAAGGTCTTCCATTCAGTATTCATGGGGCCGAAGCTTCCGGAGTATGCAGAGGTTAAGGAAGCCCCGCTTCCGATGCTGATCGGCATGGGTGTCCTTGCTGCAATCGTCATCCTCTTTGGCCTGTTCCCGCAGCCGGTGGTGGACATGCTTGTCGCCCCTGCCGCCCATGCGCTGGCAAACCAGGGCGGGTATATCGCATCAGTACTGGGAGGTGCCTGAGATGGACCTGACCGCACCGGTGCTGACCGGGTATGGCATATGGGCACCTGTTGCCTGGCTGGCTGCATTCGTGGCTGCCACCATCGTTGTGTACATCCTCTGGAAAACGGGAGAGTCCTCGTACAAGAAAGGGACTGAGCAGGGGCGCCCCTACCTCTCCGGAAATGCGGAACCGGAGAAGGGGGCAGTCCATATCAGGGCCAGCAACCTGTACTGGGGATTTTTGCAGGCGCTCAAAGGCTATTATGACGCCATTGTGCCAATGCACACGGGGGTGCTCACCGATTATATGGTCTGGTTTGTTGCCGTAACCGCGGTGCTTCTTGTCATTATCGGGGTGCTATCATGAAACTGACAAAATCCTTCAACCGTTCGCTATGGGTGTTCCACCTCAACACCGGCTCCTGCAATGGCTGCGAGATCGAGATTGTGGCAACAATCACCCCGCGATATGACCCCGAGCGCTTCGGCATGAAACTGGTGGGCTCGCCAAAGCATGCCGATGTCCTGCTGGTGACCGGGCCGGTGACAAAAAAGATGGCGCAGAAAGTCCGGAGGGTCTACGAGCAGGTTCCTGATCCAAAGCTGGTCATGTGCATCGGCACATGCGGCCAGTCTGGCGGGGTCTTCTATGACTCGTACAACCTTGACGGACCGATCGACCAGATACTTCCTGTCGATGTGTATGTTCCCGGGTGCCCACCCCGGCCGGAAGCAATCATCTTCGGTGTCGTAAAGGCATTGGAGAAACTGGAGCGGCTGGAGGCGGCACAATGAACGGGACACCGCATCTCACCCCCCCGCAGGTTGTCGATCTCTACAAGGCAGAGTTCGGGGCAGGTATTCTCGATGCCAGAATCACCGAACGCGGGGAAGGTGCGAAAAAGACAAAGGGCTACAATATCTGGATCCGGCTCGACCGGAAACTCCTCAAACCTGCGATCAAAAAACTCATTGATATCAGGTTCCCGCACTTCGCGGTGATCGCAGGAAATGATCTCGGGGATGAGATTGAACTCCTCTACATCATGTCAGTCTTCTATGGCACGAAATTCGGCGAGTACATGATAACCTTCGGGATCCGTCTCCCCAAAACCGACCTTACAGTGCCCACCATCACCGATCTCATACCCGGCGCCCTGTTATCGGAACGCGAAAAACAGGAGTTTTTCGGCATTACGGTGACAGATATCCCGGACGGGCGAAGGCTCTTCCTTCCCGATGATTTCCCGCAGGGAGTTTACCCGTGGAGGAAGGACGAGACGGGGATAAAGCCCGAGATGGTAAGGGAACTGTGGGCCATCAACCGGCCAAAGGATCGCCCGGTACCACCGGTCCCGGAAAAACCGGTTCCGGAAAAGAAACCTGTTGCAGAAGTGCCGGCAGCTGAAGGAAAGGAGAAAAAAGCGGGGGGCGCAGCAGAATGAACGGCGATACAACGAAAAAATCGACTCCCTATACGGTCCCGATCGGGCCGGTACATCCGGCATTAAAAGAGCCGGTCATGTTCACCTTCAAGGTGGAGGGGGAAGTGGTCAAATCGGTGGACTTTGCCCCGGGCAATACCCACCGGGGCATCGAATGGATGGGCATGAGGAGGAACCCGGTCCAGATCGTCCACCTCACCGACAGGATATGCGGCATCTGCGGGATTGTGCACTCGCTCTCGTTTGCACGGGCGGTAGAGCAGATTGCCGAGATCGAAGTCCCCCAACGCGCCGACTACATCAGGACCATCCTGCACGAGCTCGAGCGGATGCAGTCGCATATCCTGTGGGCAGGAGTGGCAGCCCACGAACTCGGGTTCGATACGCTCCTCTTCCTTACATGGCGGGTGAGGGAGCAGGCGATGGACCTTATCGAGAACCTCACCGGCAACCGGGTGAACTACGGGATTATCCAGATCGGCGGCGTCCGCAGGGATATCAGTGACGACCAGATCCCTTTAATCAAACAGGGCCTTGACTACTACCGGGGGCTGCTTGCCCAGATGAAGACCGTGTTTCTTGACGACAGCACCATACGCATGCGGTGCAGGGGCCACGGTCTTCTGAGCTACCGGGATGCCGAGCTCCTCTGTGCCATCGGGCCGACTGCACGGGCATCGGGCGTCGCCATGGATGTCCGGCACGATTACCCCTACTGCGCATATGGCGACCTCGATGTCCACCCCATCATTCCCCCGCAGGAATTCGGGGGACCTCAGGGGGACGTGTACGACCGGATCATCGTGAGGCTCCTCGAAATCGCCCAGTCCATCGATATCATCCAGCAGTGCCTGGACAACATGCCTGCCGGAGAGATCCTCTGGGAGAAGAAGCTGCCCAAGCTGCTCCTTACCTTAAAAAAGGCACAGGGTGAGGCGATTGGCAGGGTGGAGGCCCCGAGAGGAGAGTGCATGCACTATGTCCGGATGGACGGTAATGACTCCCCGGCGACATGGAAGGTGAAAGCGTCCTCCTACAGCAACCTGATGTCATGGATCCCCATGCTCAGGGGCGAGCAGCTGGCAGACGTCCCCATCATCGTCGCATCCATTGATCCCTGCATGTCCTGTACGGACCGGGTCTCTGTCATACGGGACGGTGGTTCTCCGGGTTACCTGACAAAGGAAGAGCTGACACGGCTCTCCGTTGAAAAGACAAGGAGGATTGAACAATGCCATTAGACCTGATCCGGACGGTGGCAGGAGCAATTCTTGTCGGGATCTTCGGACTACTTGTCGCAATATTCCTGCTAGGTGTTGACCGGATCCTGACTGCACGGATGCAGGCCCGCATCGGGCCCCCGCTCAGCCAACCCCTTACAGACTTACGCAAGCTCTTCACCAAGGAGAATGTGGTGCCCGCAAATGCCATCCCCTGGCTCTTCAACATGGCGCCTGTTGTGGCACTTGCATCAGCCCTCACCATCCTGCTCTACATACCTATCGGCGGGTTTGAACCGGTCCTTTCCGGCGGTGGAGACCTGGTACTGGTCATGTATCTCCTGACCCTGCCGGCCCTCGCACTTGTTGCCGGGGGTTTTGCATCCGGGTCACCGTACGCCACCGTGGGGGCGCAGAGGGAGATGGTGACCATGATCGCGTACGAGTTCCCGCTTGCCGTTGTCATCATCGCCATTGCGTGGAAGCTTGCCGCTTCCGGCATCCCGCTCCCGTTTATGCTGGCAAGCGTGCAGGCCAATCCTGTCTGGGGGCTTGTGGGGCCGCTTGGGATTATCGGCGCCCTGATCCTGTTTGTTGTTCTCATCATCGTAACCCCGGCAGAACTCTCCCGCATCCCGTTTGACACCCCCGAAGCGGAAACGGAACTTGCAGGGGGGATCCTCGTGGAATATTCAGGAAAGAACCTTGCCCTCTTCACGCTCACGCAGGGTGTGAAGACCGTGGTCATGGCATCGCTTGTTGTGGCGCTCTTTATCCCGTACCGGCTCTCCGCATTACTTCCGGCACCGGCGATCCTGCAACCGGTTCTTGACCTGCTGTTCTACCTTGTCCTTGTAGTGCTGGTAGCTTTTGTATCGGTAAGCCTGATCCGGGTTTCCATGGCCCGGTTCCGCATCAACCAGGTTGTTTCGGTGTACTGGATATACCTCAGCCTCATCGGCATTACCGGCCTGCTGCTTGTAATGGCCGATCATTTCCTGAGGGGGGTGTGACCATGGCCCGCCTTCCCATGGTGCCTGAACTGCTCAGGCAGCTCTTCAGAAAACCGGCCACCAACGCGTTTCCGGCCCGCTACCTCCCGCCATCGGTCACAGAGTTCCTTTCGCAGGTGGCAAAGGGCAAAGCGGCCATCAGCCCGCCTGTGCCGGCACCCCCGAAATTCCGGGGAAAAATCGCATATGACCGGGAGTCGTGCATCGGCTGTTCGCTCTGCATCAAGGTCTGCCCGGCGCATGCAATCGAATTCCTCCCGTCAACAAAGCGTGTCCGCATCTATGTCACCCAGTGCATCTTCTGCTCCCAGTGCAATGACATCTGCCCTAAGGACTGCCTGCACATGACCCCGGAGTTCCTGCTTGCCTGCGAGGACAGGTACGCGGATACCCAGATTGTGGAGTAGCCGGCAACAGCTTCCTTTTTGATATTTTTTTTATCGCCCGACGGACCGTTTGCCGGTAAATATTAAAAAAGATCCCGCCGGGCAGCATCCGGCTTGCGTGAGTCCTGCCACCGGTTAATCTCATTTCAGGACCGGGACCCGGTCAATTCTTCCGGCCATGAGCTCCTCTACAAGCCGGTCCGCCCCTTCCCTTACCCGTGCCGAGATCTCCTCCCCTGCGGCAACCCGGTCCGGCTGGATGCCGATCAGGACGATCCGGCCGGCACAGTCCGCGACAAAATCGATGAGCATTGAGAGTGGGAGCTGGTGGGTCCCGATACTTACGTCTGAAATCCTGTGCCGTGGGATGACCCGGTACTCTCCCGGGGAAAGCCCCATTGCCGCAGCATCGACAAGCACAAGGCAGCCGGGGCGGGTCTTCCGGATGATCCCGGTGAAATTCTCCGGGGCGGTTCCGCAGGAGAGCGGGATCCAGCCCTCCTTCCTGAACCGTTCGGCCACATAGGTACCGGCGCCATCGTCCCCGTTTACCGGGTTGCCGATACCAAGCAGGATGTTTGTTGCCATGATCTAAAGGGTGATACCGTCTCTTTTTTTGCCCGGCAGTCCGGGGCCGTTACCCGAACTCCTGTATTTCCGGGCGGAGTGTCTGCAGGTCCACAACGACCGCCTGTGCCGGGGTCGGGTTGACGTTCATCTGTTTCTGGAACGAGGTCTGCGACTGCCATGTGCCGGCATTGATGCCCAGCACGCCCCGGTAGGTCGTGATCCCCCTGATGTGGACATGGCCGGTATGCAGGATCTCGGGGACCGGATCGATAATCATCCTGTCCTGCCTGCCTGCAGCAATCGGCGTCTTCCTGCCGTATGCCGGGGCAAGGTGCCGGCGCTGGAGCATCTCCTCCATCATCTTCCCGCTCTTTTCGTAACTTGCGCCCGGGATAAGGCCGATCATGTCGTCAATCGACCTGCCGTGATACATCAGGATCCTGACCCCCTGCAGGTTGACAAGCGCCGGGTTCTCGACAAGGGTGCAGTTGGCGGGGAACTTACCGGTGAACTGCTCCGGGATCACGGGCTGGGGCTCGGCCCCCCGCACTACGTCATGGTTGCCCGGGGCAACAATGATCTGCACACTTGAAGGCAGGTCACGGAGCATTTCACCAAACCGGTCGTACTGCTCGTATATGTTTTTGATTGAGAGTTCCTGCTCCTGTCCCGGGAACACCCCGATACCGTCAACAAGGTCGCCGGCGATCAGCAGGTATGGCGTCGGGTCGTCCTGCAGCCAGTCGGCAAACCGGTTCCATTCCTTCTCGAGGAACGTGTTGCTGCCCACGTGCGTATCCGAGATCAGGACTGCCTTTCCCGGCATATCGCTTGTAAACGGGGTATTGTCTATGCGGATATCGGGGCGGAAGAGCTGTTCGGCAAAGAAGAGTTTCCCGTCATGCGACAGCTTCCCGCGGACGCCAATCGTCTCGTCAGGGATGATCCGTTCCCCATCGGGAAACACCGGCCGGTCTTTCCGAAATAGCACCGGGATGGTACCGGTGGGGTCTTCGAGCTCGGCGATGCGGTGGCCGTTTTTTGTGCTCTTGACTTCGACAACCATTCCGATGACCGTGCACTCCTCCTGCCGGTACCGGGTGGAGCGGATAAGCCCCTCGATCGGCATTGCCCCGGTACGGCTCCGGATCATGCCGCCCAGCCGCTGGTACCGGTCACGGAAATAGTGGAGGAAGTCGGCAGTCCCGTTCACGCCCCCGCTTGTCCCGGCACTCCCGCTGACAATATCGACCGCCGGGGTTGCCAGAAACCGGGTCCCGTCGCGCAGCGTGCTCATGCCCGGTATGCATTTTGGGGTGACGACAACGGTGCCCGGCGGGGCCTGCGCAATGATCTGCCCGACAAGGTCAAGGTCGCCCTTCTCCTGGATGTACCGCACGACATCTGGGTGCACCTGGTGTTTTGCCTCAAGGAACCGGAGCGCGATCTGCTGCGCATCGAGCATGAATAATGTATTGCCGGCAGGATGGATATAGCATATCATCCCCGTGCTTTCACGCCGGAGCGTCCGGCCGGTTTCCCTTTTTTTTAATTTTTTGCTACCGCACCTTCACGCGGATCTGCGATTCCCTCTCTTTTCTCTCTTCGAGTCCGCATGAGGTTTTTTGACCATCCCGGCAGGCGGAACGGTGCTGTATATTAACCGCCACATCCAACAGAGAGCAGGAGAATGGCAGGGGAGAGGGAGCAAACGGGCATTCGGGCACGAATTGAGCAGTTCCGGACGAGTGAACACTGGGTCGTCTCGCTTGCCCGGGACATCCTGTGGCTCGTTGCAGTTGTCGGGGGGATCGCACTTGCGCTCTACCTTATCTGCGGGACATGGCCGGCAGTCGTCACGATCGAGTCCGAGAGCATGGTGCCGCACATGAACGTGGGCGATCTGGTCGTCGTCGTGCAGAAAGACAGGTACGGGGAGTTTCAGACATGGGACGAAGGCAAAAAGACAAGTACGATTCGGTTCGGCGATTACGGCGACGTCCTCATCTACCAGCCAAACGGCGCAAACAACCCCGTCCTCCCCATCCCGCTCATCTCGAAGGGAGTCCACCCGATCATCCACCGTGCGATGACAATCGCCGTCGCCGGCACTCCGGTGCCCTCGTATATCAACCCGTACCGGGGCCAGCTCACCCCATCGGAATATCTCCCTTTGAGCACGGGCAATACAACCGTTGAAGGGTTTACTCTCCTGTATACCGGCACCTGGAACGAATCGGTAAACATTGTGCCGGGAAAAAAAGACCTCTATATCCAGACTCCTGACGGGCGGTATGTGCTGCCCGCCGCCTTCATCACGCCCGGCGCGGGATATGTGTGGGTGCACGGGGAACCGTCAGTGCATAGCGGCTACATCACAAAGGGTGACAATAATATCGCAAGCGACCAGGCAAGCGCCATTGCCGGTCTCGGGGCGCTTGAACCCGTAAAGGATGAGTGGGTCATAGGAAAAGCACTCTTTGCCATCCCGCTTGTCGGCTTGCTTCCGCTCCATATCGTGGAAGTGATCATTGTGGTCGTCGCCATCATGGTGATCCATGAACTGTACCTGCGGCGAAAAGGGAACGGGCCGGAGAAATCGCAGAAGAAGTCCGGTAAGAAAAAGCGGTGACCGGCAGGGCACTCAGACAGAAGGAGACGTTATACGATCCGGTGCACGGACCGGCCCTTTTTTAAAAAAAGAAAAATGGAATTTTTTTGTGCCGTATCATCCGGCAGGTTTCCCTTTCTTCTGAATTTGTTTTTCTTCTACAAGATAATTGATCACATTTTCCGAGATATCCGCTGCATATTCCCCCGATCTCCTGAGACTCTCCGTGATGTAGCCGAGCGCGATGGCATCGGGAGTCTCCTGCTGGAGCACCAGATTGTTGATCTCCCCGCAAAGGGATTCGAGCACCTGCACGGACTCGATGTTCTTATTTGACTTTTTCATATCGTTATTGAAAAACGAAACAATGCTCCGGTCGAAGATGCCGACCGAAAGCTCGCTTGCCTTTGCGATCTTTTCGATGATTGCCGGATCGATGTCTTTTGTCAGGATTGCCTGTGCGTTGTCTACAATCCGTTCCGCATGATCGCCAATCCGCTCGATGATCCGGCTGATCACGAAGTAGTGCACCGCTGTTCCAGATGTAATCCCCATCTTTTTTGAAAGTGCGACATTGGACAGGATCATGTGCGTCTGCCGGGCGATGAGCCAGTGGAGGCGATCCACGTCATTGTCGCGGGCGGTCACATCGGCAGCAAGCGACTGGTTTCCTGTCCTTATCGCTGTGATCGCATCCTCGTGCATCGCTTTTACTATCACAAACATCCGCTTGATGGTGTTTGCAAACGGCATCTCCGACGGGTTGAGCAGGTCTTTTAATGTGATAACCATATCATTCTCTTCGACAACTTCCTGCCCGATCGTCATCTGGGTGAAATTCCGGACCACCGCCCTGACAAACGGTTGTAACCGTTCTTTTGATGTAATCACGATCGTGGTGATGCCCGAGATATATGCACCGATCAACAGCCGGAACAGGTACGCCGGTTCTGTAATCCCGTCTACAGTTAAATCCAATTTCCGCTGCAGGGACTCTGGTTCAATGGTCTTTGTTACAAGCAGCGTCCCATCTGCCTGGAACTCAATCCCGAGCGGATCGTTCTTCTTGATCTTCTGGTCATCAATCCATTCCTTCGGCAGCGTCACAACGTATGATGACCCACCGGTAAACTGGACTCTCCGGATCTCCACAGTATTCACACCCTCCAGCGGCAGATATCCTGTATTACTCTATCTTCTCCATTGACAATATATATAACTATATTCTATGTCGAAAAAGGGTATATCTTCCGCTGGTAATCTCATGAAAGAACACCATGAACAAGCGAACACATTCCAGTCTTTTCGTGACGCTGGGCCTCGTCATACTGCTCGTCGGAGCAATGGCGGTGGCCGGCTGTACTGATAGTGCGAAGAAAACCAGCCCGGCAACACTCGTTCCGACAACTGCTGTACTCACTCCATCACAGGCACCCGTATCAACACCGGCGGCGCACCAGAGTGTTGCGACCCCCAGAACTACTGCTCCGGCAATCCCGGGTTCAAAAGGGAAACTGAAGGTCAGCGGTTCAACAACAGTTTTACCAATCGCCCAGAAAGCTGCCGAAGCTTTCATGGCCACCAACCCGAATGCTGATATTCAGGTAACCGGTGGCGGGTCAGGGGTCGGCGTCCAGCAGATTGGTGAAAAATCTGTTGACATCGGCATGTCCTCGCGAGAATTAAGTGCATCAGAGAAAACCAAATACCCGGCACTTGTGAAAACCGTAGTGGCAAAAGACGGGATCGCAATTATTGTCAACCCGGCAAATGAGGTCAAGGTCGTTTCTGCTGATGCGGCAAAGGATATCTATACCGGGAAAATTACCAAGTGGACCGAGATCCTTGGCGGTAATGTTCCCAATACCAACAACTTCATCGTGGTCGTAGGCCGCGACAGTGCATCAGGTACCCGCGAGTTCTTTGACAAGGATAGTGCCGGTATCCTCAAAGGAGCCGCACCGGTAAAATCCATGCTCGAGAAGAACTCCAACGGCGCAATCATCCAGACCATCGCCCAGACTCCGGGTGCAATCGGTTATGTTTCCATCGGGTTTGTCGATAAAAGTGTAAAGGCACTCCCCATCTGGTGGAACGATCCAAACAAGGCTGTCTCACCGACAAGGGAAAATGTGCTCGACAGGAGCTACCCGATTAACCGTGAACTGTTCATGTTCACCAATGGCCAGCCCGCCGGGCTTGCAAAGGACTACATCGATTTCATCCTGAGCCCGGATGGACAGAAGATTGTCTCTGAAGAAGGGTACGTATCAGTCACATGAGACTGGTGACGGGATAATCCAGGGACATTTTTTCTTGTATGAGACCTTCAAATGGAACAACGGGAAAGTATATCTCAGCTGATATCCGGAGGGCTGTCTCCCTAAAATCAGCAGCAACATCCCGCGAGCAAAAAGAAACAGCAATCAGGACAATCTGGTTCCTTGCCGCCACATCTGCAATCATCGCGATCTTCTTCATCCTGCTGTTTCTTCTGCGTGACAGCTTGCCGGTATTTGAAAACACCGGGATTATCCCTTTCCTTACCGTCACGACATGGTACCCGACAGGTAACCCGCCGGAGTATGGCATCTTTGTCCTGATTGTCGGGACCGTGCTGGTCACCCTCGGGGCAATGGCCTTTGCCATCCCGTTATCGATCGGGTGTGCAATCTACATCTCCGAGCTCGCCCCCTTGTGGGCAAAGAACATTCTCAAACCGGCAATCGAACTTCTCGCAGGAATACCCTCGGTAGTCTATGGCTTTTTCGGGCTTGTTGTCCTTACCGACGTGATACGTACAACGTTCGATACTCCCACCGGTGAAACATGGCTTGCCGGATCCATCCTGCTGGGCATCATGGCACTCCCCACCATCATCAGCATCTCAGAGGATGCCATCAGCATGGTGCCTCGGGAGTACAAAGAAGGGTCACTTGCGATCGGTGCCACGCGCTGGCAGACGATCAGCAGGGTCATCGTCCCGGGTGCTCTTTCAGGGATCACTGCGGCGATTATCCTCGGGTTCGGGCGGGCGATCGGGGAGACCATGGCAGTCCTGATGGTGACCGGGAATGCGGCCATCATCCCCGATCCGATCTGGAATGTCCTTTCACCGGTCAGAACCCTCACCGGAACACTGGGTATCGAGATGGGTGAAGTCGCGGTGGGCAGCAATCACTATGCGGCGCTCTTCGGCATTGCAGCAGTCCTCCTTGCCATAACGCTGATTGTAAACTCCATCGCAGTCATGATCCTGACCAATCTCCGCGAGCGTCATATGGGCGGGGCACACAGGAAATATATTGCCCTGCAAACCCTCATGGAATGGATCAAGCGGCCCCTTACCATCGGCGGATTCCTTCTTTTTCTCATTGCATTTTTTCTGGTTGTGCCCCTATATCTGGCCGTACCCCTCCTTGCCTGTTTCGGTGCCGGGTACTTCCTCAAAGGCCGTCTCAAACCAAAACAGGCAGAGAAGGTTGCATTCAGCTTCATCGTCACATCGGTCATCATCGTCCTCCTCATCCTTATCATTCTCCTCCAGGATATTGTCGTCCACGGTCTTCCTGCCCTTTCATGGGAATTTTTAACCCAGCCCCCCAAAGATCTCGGGCGTGCGGGAGGGATCTTCCCGGCAATTGTCGGGACATTCTACCTTGTTACTGGCGCAATACTCATCGCGCTGCCACTCGGTGTGGGTGCAGCGATCTACCTCATCGAATATACCAAAGAGGGCAGGGTCACCCGGTTTATCCGCATCGCAGTTGATTTATTGAACGGCACCCCGTCGATCGTCTTCGGGCTCTTTGGCTTGGCATTCCTTGTCTACTTCCTGAACTTTGGCGTCTCGCTGATCGCGGGGCAGGTCACGCTCGCACTCATGGTCCTGCCCACGATGATCCGCGCCACAGAGGAGTCGTTAAAGAACATCCCGCAATCACTGAGGGAGGGAAGCCTTGCACTGGGAGCGACCCGCTGGCAGACGATATACCGGGTTGTCCTGCCACCGGCAGTACCCGGTATCGTCACCGGTACTATCCTGTCCATCGGCAGGGCTGCAGGAGAAACGGCGCCGATCATGTTCACTGCCGTTGTCTTTTCCCAGAGATATCTCACAAGCTCGGTCTTTGAACCTGTGATGGCACTGCCCTACCACCTCTACATCCTTGCCACAAATGTGCCGGGCTCTTCGGCCAACAAGTACGGGACTGCGCTGGTACTCCTGCTCCTTGTGACCGGGATTTACTCGGTCGCGATCTTTGTGAGAACCAATTTCCAGAAAAAATTGCGGGGTTAATATGGCCTGTGAAGCGATCATTTCATCAAACGAACTCAATCTCTGGTACCATGATACTCATGCACTCCAGTCTGTCACCATGAAGATTCCCAAAAACAAGGTAACGGCGCTGATCGGCCCGTCCGGTTGCGGCAAATCGACACTGCTGCGCTGCTTCAACCGGTTAAACGACCTCATCGACCATGTCACGATTACGGGGGAGATTACCCTTGACAACCACAACATCCATGCACCCGGGACTGATGTTGTCATGCTCCGCAAAAGAGTCGGCATGGTGTTCCAGAAACCCAACCCGTTCCCGAAGTCCGTGTACGAGAACGTCGCTTACGGGCCGCGGGTCCATGGTGTGAGGGATAACCGGGAAATTGACACGATTGTTGAGCAGAGCCTCTGCCATGCCGCGCTCTGGGACGAGGTAAAAGACCGGCTTGATGATTCGGCGCTCGGCCTCTCCGGCGGACAGCAGCAGCGCCTCTGTATCGCACGGACGCTTGCAGTTGGCCCCGAGGTGATCCTGATGGATGAGCCATGCTCGTCACTCGACCCGATTGCTACGGCAAAGATCGAGAACCTGATTGACATGCTCAAACAGGAATATACCGTTATCATCGTCACGCATAATATGCAGCAGGCTGCACGGGTGAGTGATTATACCGGGTTTATGTACCTGGGAAAACTCATTGAGTGTGGCAGGACCAAGCAGATCTTCGAACACCCAAAAGAAGAACTTACAGAGAATTACATTACCGGGCGGTTCGGGTAGGTGATCAGTTATGTCAGAAAAATTTCATGCGGAACTGAATAACCTGAAGCAGGATACAGTTGAAATGGCTGAATTCGGGCGATACATGCTCCGGACAGCAGTCGATGCGCTTATCCAGCAGGATGTGGGCCTTGCGGAGTCGGTCGTGGCAAAAAAAGAGGAGATCCACGGGATGGAAGTGCAGATAGAAGAAAATTGCTACCAGCTGATTGCGCTCTACCAGCCGATGGCAAAGGACATGCGGGTCATTGCCTGCACATTAAAAGTTGCAACAGCGTCAATGCGCATTGGGCGGTACGGCAAGGTGATCGCAAAGATCGTAAAGGAGATCTCGGATAAACCTCATATCGCGAACCTGATGAGCATACCCCACATGGCAGACCTCGTCATAGAGATGGTTGATGATGCGGTCCGGGCATACAAATCAGATGATATCACACAGATTGCAGAATTTTCCTCGCGTGATGATACCATCGATGCACTCCGGCACTCTATCTTCCGTGAGGGGATCACCTACATGATGGAGGACCCCAAGAATATCCCGCGCTGCACGCACTACATCATGGTCGCCCGGTACCTGGAACGGTGCGCCGACCATGCATGCAAAATAGCAGAGAATGTGCACTATATGCAGACGGGAGAACGCATCGAGATCAAATAAGTGTGCAGCGGGATTCCAACCTTTCATCAGATTAACTTTTTAAAAAAGGATGCCATCATGGGTGTCGGTGCAACACGGGGATCTTCTGCTGTCCAGTGGGGGACTGTGCGCCGGATTGTGACTGCATGGGTCATCACGATCCCCATCACCGCAGCCTGTTCCTTTGCCTGCTCTGTCCTGTACAGCGTGATCTTTCCATAAAAAAACACTTGAGTTCTCACTCCCCTGCCTCCCTGATTTTAAAATGCAAAACCGGTTTTTTTAAGACGCACTACTAAAAAATCTTAATATGTATTGAGGGTCGTCATCACAATTTTTAATGGGCTTTACCAGCATGCTCAGACCGGAAATATCCGGGTGATAATTAAAAAAAGAGACGGGGGCCGGGGGACTGGTTTTAGACAATCCGCGACCTTTCTGATGATTTGTCTTCCTAAAACCAAAATTAAATCCATATATGCCCGCAAAGGCAAAAGGAATCAGGAAAAATAATTAAAGAAGGTCCAGCGCCTGCCGCCCGGTCATCCCGGTCCGGATCCCGCGCCCCATCGCCGAGCGGTTTGCCTCTTTTACGATCCCTTTGAGGATATCATCTGTATCAACAATCGACGGGCCGGTTGCCGGTCTCACCTTTGCGGCAGGGTAACTGAACGAGTCCAGTGCCGAAACGTCAAAAGCCCCGCACCCCACCAGCCCGACATCGGTCCTGATGGCGACAAGGTTTGCAGGACCAAGGGGGATGACAAAGCCGTCCGCTTCTTTTTTTGCCAGCTTGATTATATGGTGCTCCATAACACAACCTCTTTAGCACAATTGAGCGGTAAGGAAATAATAAGATATTGAAGACAGCTGCGCTGGATTTATCGTGCCTTGTGCGCTATACTGCGGAGTGCAGGTTGTGAAGGTGCATGGATAGCCTCAAAGAACTTCTGGATGATGTCGCGGCGGGTCACCGCCTGAATTCACGGGAAGCGCTCCTGCTCTTCCGCACCCATAACCGGGCTGTCTGGGACGTGGCAGCAGCAGCGGATGCCGTGAGGCACGAGAAGGCAGGCGATGCGGTGACCTATGTCCGGAACCAGAACATCAACGTCACCAACCTCTGCGTCAATGCCTGCGGGTTCTGCGGTTTCTCGAAAAAACCCGGCGACCCGGGCGTCTATTTCCACGACCGGGAGGAAATCTTAAAAAAAGCAGCGCAGGCCAAAAAGCGAAACGTGACCGAGATATGCACGGTCAGCGGGCTGCACCCGGATTTTAACGCACAGTCCTATTGTGATACGTACCGTTGGATTCGCGAGGCGGCGCCGGGCGTCCATATCCACGCGAGCAACCCGATGGAGGTCGCGTATGCGGCAAAGAAGAGCCGGATATCCACAGAAGACGTGCTCTCGCGGATGAGGGACGCCGGGCTGGGATCGATGTGCGGCACGGCGGCGGAGATCCTTGTTGACAGTGTGCGCAAAACGATCTGCCCGCAGAAGGTCAGCACAAAGGAGTGGGTGCGGATCATCAAAGAGGCGCATTACCTTGGCATCCCCACGACCGCCACCATCATGTACGGGCACTGCGAAAGCGACATCGACCGGTTAAAACACCTTGAAATCCTGCGGGAGATCCAGGACGAGACCGGAGGTTTTACCGAGTTTGTCCCGCTCTCATTCATCCACATGAACACCCCGCTCTACAAAAAAGGGGTCGCCCGTGCAGGGGCAACCGGCAGGGAAGACCTGCTTATGGTCGCAGTTTCGCGGTTGTTTTTGGACAATTTTAAAAACATACAGGTCTCGTGGGTGAAGGAAGGCGTCAGGCTTGCGCAGCTCGGGCTGATTGCCGGTGCAAACGACCTCGGCGGCACGATGTTTGAGGAGAGCATCTCAAAAGGTGCCGGGGCAACCAATACCGATTACCTTGACCCGGAAGAGATGCGGAGGATTGCCGGGGATATCGGGAGGAAGCTTGTCCAGCGAAGCACACTCTATGAGTTACTTTCCTGAAAAATATGGCATGAAAAAGTCACGTCTTTTTTTATCAGACATGCAATGAGAACTCTCCGATCCTCATTCCCGTCCGGCTTGTTTTTTGCCGGACGTGCCTGAAAGGCTCTTCCTTTTATCCCCGTTTTTTTTGGAATTTTACAGGTAGTTTATTCTTTTTCCTTTACCACGATGGTAAATGAAGTCCCCGCTGTCCGGTCAAGTTCAATCGTCCCGAAGAGCTGTTCCACCAGTGATATGACAAGCCGGAGACCGAGTGTTTTTCCGTTTCGCCAGTCCAAATCCGCCGGGAGTCCCGCTCCGGTATCTTTGAACAGGATCGTGAGCATATCATTTTCCCGTTTAATCCCGATGGAAATCTCGCCCTTTCTCCCTCCAGGGAATGCATGTTTTAAGGAATTGGAGAGCAGTTCGTTGAGGATAAGTCCGACCGGGATTGCCGTGTTGATGCCCACAGAAATACCAGAGATGTCTGTTTTCAGGGCGACATCCTGCCGCCTCACACCGTAGAAATCGACAAGGTTTCGCCCGAGGAACTTTACATACCCGTCAAGGTCGATCTTTGAGATGTCTTCGGACTGGTACAGTCTTTCATGGACAAGGGACATTGCTTTGAGCCGGTTCTGGCTTTCTTTAATGATCTGTTGCGTCTTCTCATCCTTGATATACCGTGACTGGAGATTCAAGAGCGAAATGATGATCTGCAGGTTGTTTTTCACCCGGTGGTGAATCTCGCGGAGCAGCACGACTTTTTCCTGCAGGGATGCGTTCAGTTCTCCGGTACGGGATATAACCTGCTTTTCCAGTTCTTCGGTGAAGTGTTTTTGCAGTTCTTCGGCCTTTTTCCGTTCGGTGACGTCAACACCAATTGCGACATAGCCGGTCGCGGCTCCTTTTGCATCCGGCAGACTGCGGGTATTCCACAGGATTGTTTTCTTTGTGCCGTTTTTACAGTGGATGATGGTTTCAAGGTTCTCCAGGAAATTGTTCTGGCTGATGATACGTTCGATATTTTTAGTGATCGTTTTACGGTACTCTTTATCCGGATAGAGCTTTTTCCAGACCGTACTGTTCCCCTTTACCTCCTGTTCCCCGTACCCGCTGATATCCTCTGCTGCCTGGTTCCATGTTTGTATATTGCCATGAGGATCGAGCACCATCAGCAAGACATTGGCGTTTGATATGATGCTGGTCTGGAACAGGTTCATCGCGCGGATCTCTTCTTCTGCCTTTTTGCGATCGGTAATATCTTCAAGCGTTTCTACGGCTCCGATAATCAGGCCGGAGGAATCGTTGATTGGGGCGGCGGTGAAATGAAGCCATGTCCCATTCTCTCCCATATGAGGGAAGAAATCCGTTGCTTCGTACGCCCCGTCAACAATCCTGGATTTTGCATATTTGCCCTCGTACCACTGTGGGATCTTTTCGGTTGCCCCGTCCACCAGCAGGTCAGCCATGCAGGGGCGTTCTTTTAAATAAAACGCCCGCCACTGCTGGTTTGTACCAAGCAATTCTCCGGCTTTAATCCCGCTGTATTTTTCAAGAGCACTGTTCCAGAAAATGACCCGGTGATCCCGGTCAATGACAAATTTCGGGATTGGAGAAGCCTGAATAATAGAATTCAACCGGGACTCGCTATCTCGCAGCTCTGCCTCTGCCTTCCTGCGCCCGGTGATGTCGACAAACGCCACCACCGCACCGGTAACCACACCGTTCCGCCGCCGGGGGTATGACCAGATCTCGGCAGAAAAACACGTCCCGTCTGCCCGCCAGAGCTTCTCATCATCGATGTGCACGCCTTCCCCTTTTACAAATGCCTGAAATAAACGGCATTTTTCAACCGGCTTGAATGTCCCGTTTGCATCATGGTGGTGGATCTGGAGGTGCATGTTCTTTCCCAGCAGTTCGCCTTCATTGCTGTAACCAAGAATACGGATGCACGCCTGATTGACAAAGGTGGAGTTGCCCTCCAGGTCAGTACCGTAGATCGCTTCACCGCTGGAGTCAAGGATAGAACGGAGTTTCTCCTCGCTTTCCCGCAGCTCTGCCTCTGCTTTCCTGCGCCCGGTGATATCGCGGGTAATGGAGAGTGCGACAGGCCTGCCCCTGAACGGGAATATATGGGTGCTTACTTCAACCGGAAAAATACTGCCGTCTTTTCGTTTATGCACGGATTCAAAGGTGGCACCCCCCTCTTTTTCCATCTGTTTCGTAATGTCTGGCAGGATGTCATGCAGAATAGCAGCCGGCACGATGTCACGGGGTGACATATGCCTCATCTCTTCACGGGTATATCCAAGCGACTGCACGGCAATATCATTGACCGTGATGTATTGTCCGGGGCCTTCCGGTGTCATTTCGTGCAGGAATATCGCATCGTTCGCATTGTTGAAGATCTCATGCAGGAGTTCTTCCTTGTCCCGCAGCGCTTCCTCTGCAAGCCTGCGTTTGGTGATATCGGTAATAATCCCGTTAATACCGATGAGTTGTCCATTCTCGTCATGGATTACGACATTTCGCTGGTGAAGCCATCGGCACTCCCCGGATTTGTGGACGATCTGATATTCAAAAAATGAGGGTACATCACCATGGCACAGCCTGATCTTCATATCGTTCCAGTACTGGCGGGAAACGGGGTGGATAATATCTTCGATAAACCAGGGTTTTTGATACATTTCATCGGGATGATACCCAAGCATGGGTTCCGATGCCGAACTCACGAACTTATAATGACCATCGGGGAGCGACAGGTGGTAGATAATGTAAGGGCAATTTTCGGCCAGAATAGAATATTTTGCCAGCAGATCCTCGGGGACACCCTCTGTTTCTTTATTTTTTGATCCGGTTGCCCTCTTCATGGTCCAGCTGCTCCTTTCCTTACTCATCACTCCCGATCTTTCATCACAATCGTAAACTTCGTAATGGCAAACCAGTCCGGTTCAATTGTCCCGGAGAGCTGCCTGCCCGGTGCAATCGCGAGACGTAATCCGGGCGATTTGGCGTTTCGCCGGTCCAAATCAGCCGGGATTCCCGCGCCGGTGTCCTGCACTGTTATCTCTACAGAACCACTCTTGACAGCTGCCTTTATATATCTTATCTTGTCCGGTGAACCTTGTTGCACCTTTCCGGTTATTTTTATTGATATGCGATCAGCCCGGAATGTCCCAGGTCGCGTCCCGCAACCGGGGCCGCCCAGTGCGCCAGGTTCGTTTGGGCCTGCCCCGGGACCGGTATGTGCAGGTGCGGCGTCCGGGACCCGATCGGGCTCCGGCAGACATCGATAAGTTAATGGGGCCGGACCGGACAAGGGCATTTATGAGAAGAAAAGAACGGGAAATCACGGATAAGGCTGAGGTGGAATCGATCCTTTCGGGGGCACTGGTGTGCCGGATTGGACTGGCAGATGGCGGCGAGCCCTACGTGGTCCCGGTCTGTTTTGGCTACGGGGACGGCACGATGTATCTCCACTCTGCGCATGAAGGAAAAAAGATTGATATGCTGAAGAAAAATCCCCGGTGCTGCTTTGAGGTTGACACGTGTGAAGGCACCATACCCTCAAAACGCCCGTGCAACTGGGAGATGCGGTACAGGAGCGTTATTGGTTTTGGCAATGCCACAATTGTTGAGGACGTGGAGGAGAAGAAGAAGGGGATGAACTGCATCCTTCGCCATTATAGCGGCACAACGTATGATTTTTCTGACGAGGAAATAAAAAGCGTCTGTGTCGTCAGGGTCGATATCTCTGAAATGACGGGAAAAAAGTTCGGGAGCTGACCGGTCAGCGGTGATCGCGCTTGACCAGCCGGACAATTTTATCGCCGATCTTCTGTGCTTTCTCCACTGCCTCCGCATCAGAGAGCACGTCGCCTTTATGGTACCCGCTCCCCGCGACCGAACCCAGCGATGAAAATTCATGGGTGTTCAAGAACCCCTCAAGCGTCTGGATCGTCCGGGTTGCACCCTTGTGGGCCTGCACGGCCACAGCGACGCCTTTCCTTCCTGCAAGCTTCCGGTCATGGTAGAGGCAATAGGTGCGGTCGATGAAATTTTTCAAATGCCCGCAGACGTCGTAGTAATAGGTCGGGGACCCGATAATGAGCACTTCGCAGCCCAGCACCTTTTTTGCAATGGCGTTCCAGTCATCATTCTCGATCACGCACCACTTCTCTTTTTTGCATTTCTCACAGCCCAGGCAGGGACCGATCTTCTTTCCTGAAAGCGAGACGAACTCGGTCTTAAGGCCCGCGGTCTCGCAGCGTTCGAGAATCACTTTGACAAGGTCTGCGGTGTTGCCATCCTTGCGCATGCTCCCGGATATTCCCAGCACTTTCATAAGGTACCCTTTGCGCGGGGAGTAATGAGTGTTTTGATGGCAGGATTAAGCCCCAGTTTCCGGAATGCGATCATTATGCCGTCCCGGGGGTCATCGCGTGAATAAAAGAGGTGTGAACTGCAGGAGCAGTCGCTGCAGCCGAAGTGCGGGACGGGCGATCCCGGGAGGTTTCCGGCAAGCCGGCACTCATATTTTTGTTCAGTCCGTGCGCAGACAACAGAAGCGAGGCGGAAGTTTCCGTTTGTCAGCAGGTAATCGATATGCCATTTCGGGCGACGGTTATGCTCCTGTGCAAGGAGAATGTGGCGCCGTACCCTTTGTAATCCGCCGCTGCCCTGCGCCGAGCCGGCGTATATATGGAAGCCGGCTTCAAATGCCAGCGCTCCAAGCGCCCCGACATTCACGGTGCACTCCGGGTTCTTAAGCACGAGGCAGTAAATCCCCTTATCCATACCCGCTCTTCAACAGCTCCTGTGCCGCTGCAATATGCCCGCTCCCCCCGGTCCCGACAGGCACCCCGTGGCCCGGGTAGAGCCCTTCGATATCAAGCAGCGAGAGCCGGTCGATTGACTTTGTGAGTTCTGCCCTGCTGCCGCCGATAAAGTCGTACCTGCCGTACCCGCCATCGGTAAACACGGTGTCCCCGCTGATCAGGAACTGTTCCGTTTCACAAAAGAGGCAGATGCTGCCCGGGGTGTGGCCCGGTGTATGCAGGACACGCAGGCCCCCGATCACGTCCCCCTCCTTTAAGATGATCTCCGGCACCATTGCCGGGGAGCGCGAGCCAAAATGCATCGAAAGGCTCCGGGCATCGTCAAGGAGTCCTGCGGCGTCCAGCCTGTGGATCGCGACCTTTGCTTTGCACATGTGGGCGATCTCTTTGACGTGCGCCGTGTGGTCGAAATGGCAGTGGGTAAGGACCACCGTGGATACGGAGCCTTTATAGGGCGCAACTGCCATGGGCATCACGCCCGCGTCGATGAGGACGTCGCCGACGATATACGAGTTCCCATAGAGCGTTCCCCCGGCAATCCACTGGACTGGCATGCACAATAATAAGGATTCCCGGCAGATGTTTGTTATGGATTTGCTCACCCGCAGATGCTCCCGCACCGTGCCCGATATCGTTTCAGCAGCGGCGCGGGCGGAAGGCATCGAACCGGAGCGGATGGCCCGGGGCATCGCTGCGGGCAGGATCGTGATCCCGAAGAACCGGAAACGGGACCACCATGCCTGTGCCATAGGCGAGGGGTGCCGGGTAAAAGTGAACGTGAACATCGGCACCTCCGGCCCGCTGTGCGACCCGGCGCTCGAGATCCGGAAGGCAAAGGCTGCGCTCAAAAACGGCGCCGATGCGATCATGGACCTCTCTACCGGCGGCAACCTTGTCGCGATACGGAAAAAAATTCTCAGGCTTGACACGACCGTCGGGACCGTCCCGGTCTACGAGGCCGTGCGCCGGGCGGGCAGCGCAGCGGACGTGGATGCCGACCTGATCTTCAAGGTCATCCGGGAGCACTGCAGGCAGGGCGTTGATTTCTTAACCCTCCACTGCGGCGTGAACCGGCAGGCGCTCTCTGCATTGCGATCAGACCCGCGCCTGATGGGAGTTGTCAGCCGGGGCGGGGCGTTCCACTGCGCGATGATGGTGCAGCGCGACGAGGAGAACCCGCTGTTCTCAGAATTCGATTACCTGCTGGAGATCCTTGCCGAGCACGATGTCACCATCAGCCTCGGCGACGGGATGAGGCCCGGATGTCTGCAGGACTCTGAGAAGCTTGCAAAATCGGTGGAGTACGTCACCCTGGGCACTCTCGCGCAGCAGGCGTTTGCCGCAGGGGTCCAGCGGATGATCGAGGGCCCGGGGCATATGCCGCTTGACCAGGTGAGCTATAACGTCCGGATGATCAAGGAGATAACAGACAACGCGCCGCTCTACCTGCTCGGGCCGGTCGTCACCGACCTCGCGCCCGGCTACGACCACGTTGTCACCGCCATAGGCGGCGCAACTGCCTGCATGCATGGCGCCGACTTCCTCTGCATGGTCTCGCCGTCCGAACACCTCGCCCTCCCGCTGGAAGCCGACATCATCGAAGGCACACGGATCGCAAAGATTGCCGCACATATCGGCGACACCGTCCGCCGGCCGGAAGGGTACCGGGACCCGCGTGAGGCTGCAATGGCGCAGGCCCGCAAAGACCTTGACTGGGATGAGCAGTTCCGGCTCGCGCTGTATGGCGACGTTGCAAGGAAGATACATGCCCGTGACGGCGAGCTGGACACCTGCTCGATGTGCGGGGATCTCTGTGCGATCAAGGTGGTAAAGGATCTGTTCGGGGCGATGGAAAAGAAGAAACGGTGAATGCCCGGCACCTTACGGGTTATTCCTCTTTTTTGTTAATGCACCGGCAACACCTGCCGCTGTCAGGGCGACTGTCTTCTCAAAGGGCACTGACAGGCCGGTAACAAGGGCATCGACCACTGCCGTCCCTTTGACCGTGACCTCCAGCCCCCTTCCTGCAACAAAGCCCGCTGCCGCCCGTACGATGGCTGAATTCTTTGAAGTGAGAGGCACGCTGATTGCCGTGCTGTCCCGTGCCTTTACCTTTATTGCGCCGGTGTTCCCGTCCGCAATCTCCGTCTGGCGCTCCCCGTCCCGGACAAGGACAACAAACGGGATCTCACGCAGGGTAATGCCGACCGGGTTTTTGTTCTGCACAAGTATTGCCACGTCAAGGTCTACGGATGAGAGTCTGGCAGCCCGGACCTTCACCCCTTCAAGGCTTATTGACGGCTCGTGCAGGATCGGCATGGTACGTGAATTGGGCAGCAGGACTCAAATACCCGGTACTTTTGATTTTTTATTGCCGGATTATTAAAAAAAAAGATGAGACGAGGGCAGGCAGGTGACCTATTTCCTGCCATAATCGTCCTCAAAGCGCACAATATCGTCCTCTCCCAGATAATCCCCGAGCGCGACCTCTATTACTTCGAGCGGGGCGGTGCCGGTGTTTTTAAGCCGGTGCCGGGTCCCGCTGCGGACAAATGTGCTCTCGCCTTTTTGTAACACACGCGTCTCCCCGTCGAGTTCAACCTGTGCGGTGCCGGACACGACCACCCAGTGCTCGCTCCGGTGGTTGTGGAGCTGGAGCGAGAGCTGCCGGCCGGGTTTTACGGTCACCCGTTTTATCTTGAAAGACTTTGAATCCTCCAAGATCGTGTACGAACCCCACGGGCGGTGCACCTGCCGGTGGTATTTTGTGATCGGGTCGTTCCGGTCGTTATACCTGCTGACGAGCGCCTTAACCATCTCCGCGTGCTTGTTGTCGCAGACAAGGAGGGCGTCGGCCGTGTCCACGACGATGAGGTTGTCGACCCCGATCAGCCCGACATGCCGGTCGGGTGCGAACACGTAATTGTTCCGTGCGGACAGGTACTCTGCTGTTCCTACATTTCCTTCAGCATCCGGTTGCCGGGACTCATAAAGTGCCCGGAACGTGCCAAGGTCGCTCCACGCACCTTCGAGAGGGACAACCGCCACGCGCTTTGAGTGTTCGAGGAGCCCGTAATCGATCGAGACGGGTTTAAGTGACTCGTAGTCCGGCTCTTTTTTGTCAAACGCGGCGTAAAGATCAGGAGCATAGCGCTGCAGTTCTTCGAAAAAGACCTTGGTTGAGAGGAGGAATATCCCGCTGTTCCACAGGTAGCCCTCTTTCACGTACTTCTCTGCGGTCTTTTCATCGGGTTTCTCTTTGAATGCATCGGCAACCGCACCGGTGCTTAATGATTTTCCAGGTTTTATGTACCCGTACCCTGTATGGGGCGATGCCGGGGGCACACCGAAGGTTACAAGGTACTGTTCTGCAAGCGGCCCGGCTCCTGCAATCTTTGAGATCGCCTCGTCCCCGAGGATGTGGTCGCTGGGGAAGACTGCGGCAGATGCCGACGGGTCGGCCGCCCGGATCCGGGACATCGCCCAGGTGATCGCGGGCAGGGTATTTTTCCCGGCCGGTTCTTTTAACAGGTTCTGTTCCAGCAGGATATGGCCGAGTTCCTCGATCTGGTTTCTGGCAAGGTACTGGTGGATCTCGTTTGTCACGATAATGACCTCGCCGGGTCCTGAAAGTCTGAGCGCCCGCAGGTATGTCTGCTGGAAAAGGGAGTGCCCGTCGAGTTGCATGAACTGCTTGGGATAAAACTCGCGGGAGAGCGGCCAGAGCCGCGTCCCGACGCCACCGGCAAGGATAATGGACTTCATGGATCCCTTCTTGTTATCTCATGTACTCTTATGGTCATGGGATGTTTGTGGTATTCCCTCATCTCTCTTTTTATGTACCAGGATTTATGCCCGGCCTGTCAAAAAGCATCCGCAGCCAGAGCTCTGCACAGGCAATCCGGAAGATCTCGGGGGAGTACCTGGATTTTCCATCGAGGAAGGCAAGGTAGTTTCTGATAACCGCCTCGGCGTCCCAGTACGGGCGTTTATGGAATTTCTTATCGGTGAATATTTTCAGCACGAACGGCCGGAGTTCCTCTTTCATCCAGACCTCTTCGGGCGTGACAAACCCCATCTTGTCCATCCGGCAGCGGACGGGTTCCGGCACGAGTCCTTTGATCGCCCGGCGGAGCAGGTACTTGGTCACGCCGTTTCTGACCTTCCGGTTGAGGGGGAGGGATGCGATGTATTCTCCCAGTCGTACATCAAGGTAGGGCACGCGGGACTCGATGGAAAACGCCATGGAGTTCCGGTCCTCGTAGTGGAGGAGGGCGGGGAGGTTTGTGGACGTGAGTTCCCGGTACAGGACCCGGTCCAGTTTCCCGCTGTACCGCAGGACTTGGGGTGCCTCACCCTTCAGCAGCTTCCGGCGCCCGGACCGGACGAGGAGCTGCCGGAACGCGTCAACAAAGAACCCGCGGTGGTGGCGCAGCGCCCCGATCTTTTCACAGAACGCCGTCCACCAGTGGAACGATGTGAACAGCCCGAAGATATAGCTCCATTCATAGGCAAGGTAGCCGGCAAGGAGTTCGTCTGCGCCCTGCCCGTCGAGCACCACCTTCACGCGCTCTGATGCGAGGCGCATGACGCAGTACTGGGCATAGATGGAGAGCGAGCCGAACGGTTCGTCCTGCATGTACAGGACCTTCTGGAGGTCGTCCCATACCTGTTCCGCCGAAGGCTCCGTCCGGTACGCATCGACCCCCGATACCGCGACGACCTCATCGATATACCGGCTCTCGTCAAACCGTTTGTCGGCAAATACTGCGGAGAACGTCTTCTGCCTTGCACCGACGCTCCCCGGCGCCTCGTCCCTGACGATCCCGTTGATCAGCATCGTGAGTGCCGAGGAGTCGATCCCGCCCGAGAGGCAGGTGCCCACGGCTACATCGCTGCGCAGGTGGACCCGTGTCGCATCCCGTAAGAGTTCCAGCAGCCGGTCGGCTGCCGGGCCGTCTGCGGTACCGGATGATATGGCCGGGCTGACCGTCACGTCCCAGTACCGGAACGGCTCCTTATGTCCTGTTGCCGTCACCACCATCGCGTGTGCCGGCCGGAGCTGGGAGACGCCCGCGACCATCGTGCGTCCCGTATGGTCGAGCACGCCCCACGCAAGGTAGGTCCGGAGCATTTCGTCATCTGGCTCTTTCCCAACCCCCGGGTGGGCGAGCAGCGCCTTGATCTCTGAGGCAAAGAGAAAGGACCCCCCCGCTTCGGTATAGTAGAACGGCTTGATCCCGAACCGGTCCCGGGAACAGAAGAGCTCCTGCTTCCTCTCATCCCAGAGTGCGAATGCCCACATGCCGTTGAACCGGGCAAGGCACTCGACTCCCCACTCCTCGTACGCGTGCACGATCACCTCGCTGTCGCCCTTGGACCGGAACACGTGCCCGCACCGGACGAGCTCCTCGCGGAGCTCCACGAAGTTGTAGATCTCGCCGTTGAAGACGAGCCGGAGCGAGCCGTCTTCGTTTGCCATCGGCTGG
>LQYC01000051.1_pt1 | contig 84662 bp, 78 predicted proteins | sample 661771 | NCBI WGS metagenome assembly LQYC01 (sample SAMN03483023, study PRJNA281117) | bioreactor metagenome | isolation source: benzene-degrading methanogenic enrichment culture from a contaminated... | place: USA: oil refinery in Oklahoma | collected 2011-05
CGAGATTCGACAATTTAAAGAACCTTGCAGTTCTTCTCCTGTCTCATCTCTTCGAGATTCGACAATTTAAAGAACCTTGCAGTTCTTCTCATGGCCTTCTCGTTGCCGTTTGCTCCGGTTGTCGAAAACAACTATTTTTGAGAAAAACCAGGTTGTATTGAAAGCAGGGTTTTCGACTATATTTCCTGCGTGGCATGTATGATCATTCCGGCACCGGGTTGAATGTCCCATGGGTTTTTCCTTTCTCGTCTGTTTTTCTTTTTATCGTGATTTCAAACCGGGTGCCTTCTCCGGGTTGCTGTTCGATAGTCCCGTCCAGTTGTTCTACCAGACCAATAATAAGCTTAAACCCAAGGGTATCGGTAGTGCGCCAGTCAAAATCCTTCCCAAACCCGACCCCGTTATCGCGATAGCTCAACGTGAGACCTTTTTTATCATCCCTGACGCTGATGGAAATTTCACCTTTCCTCCCCCCGGGGAACGCATGTTTGAGGGAGTTTGAGACCAGTTCGTTGACAATAAGGCCGAATGGAATTGTGGTGTTAATATCTGCAAAAATGTTAGTGGCATCAATGACAAGTCCGATGGTTCTGGGGGGCACCTTAAAGAGGGTAAATAATTGGGTAGTCAGGTATTTTATATACGGTTCCAGTTCTATTTTTGCAAGGTCTTGCGAGGTATAGAGTTTTTCATGGACAAACGCCATCGCCCGTATCCGGTTCTGGCTCTCCTGCATCGCAGCAGCACATACCTCATCTCCGATGCTCCGTGACTGCAGCGAGAGCAGGCTGATGATGATCTGGAAATTGTTCCTGACCCGGTGGTGTACCTCGCGGAGGAGGAACTCTTTTTCATGGAGTGATTTGACGATCTGCTCTTCTGCAGCTTTCCGTCCGGTAATGTCACGGGCGATCCCACGGTATCCCAGGAGGTTCCTGTTCGTATCAAAAAAAGGGACGCCATTTGTTTCGAACACAACACGCTGCCCGTCTTTATGCAGGTTAATGCTTTCCAGTCCTACGATGAACTTTTGACCCGCAACGATCTCCAGAAATATTTTTCCTGTTTTTTCTGCTTCATCAGGCGGCATCAGGTCAAACGGCGTCTTCCCGATGACTTCTTCAGGTTCGTATCCCAGCAGGTCCCTGACTTTCGGGCTGACATAGATAAATTTCCCGTCCTGGTTTACTTCCCAGACAAAGTCGCTGGTCGTTTCAACAAGGGAACGGAAGCGCTCCTCGCTCTCCTTCAGGGCGTCATCGGCCATTCCTTTCAGGATGACCTGCGATGCCGTACTGGCGATATCTTCCAGTAATTTTTCTTCCCATGGTTCGATTTTGTTCTTGCTGAAAAGCGCGATAACACCGATCGGCCGGCCTTCAGCCGAGCTGAGCCGGTACCCTGCAAATGAGACCAGCCCTAACGAACGTGCCCATTCGTGGTCGTGGACACGGGGATCGTTTATGACATCATTGGTGACAAATCCCGGGTGTTCGGCAGTTGCAACACGCCCAATCTTATAGGCACCCATGGGGACCCTGCGGTGACCGCCATCGATATGGGTATACCGCCCGGAACTGGCCATGAGATGGAGGCAGCGGGTGCGGTCCCGGCAGACATGCGGACCTTCTGTCACGGCAGCGTGCTGGCAGCCTTTTTCGCAGAGATCGGAGTCTCTAGTCATCCAGATCCGGGCAAAATCGGCATTGAAAATTTCCACGACCCCTTCAGTGATGAGTTTGAGTTTCTCATTTAGACTCAGAGCGGCAAGAAGTCCCTCTTTTACCGCGCTCAGTTTTGTAATGTGTTCGTTGATCCGCTTGCGCTCGGTGATCTCATCTTCAAGTTCGATGTTTACATGGGCAAGCTCTGCAGTGCGTTCACGGACCCGCATCTCCAGTTCATCATGGGCTTTTTTCAGTGCAGTTTCCTTATCCTTCAGTTCAGTAATGTCCCGTGAAATTCCAAGTATGGAAAAGACGTCCCCGTCCTTATCCAGGAGAGGTACAAAATGGGTATCATACCACCGGTGAGAAGAGGGAAGAGGGATCTCCATCTCAATATGTTGTGTTTTTCCCCTCTCGACAACTTGGTGAATGATGGCACTTATTTTTTCAAAGGTCTCCTGTGGAAACAGCGCCTGTAATAACATTCCGGTCAATTCTCCGGGTGATTTTCCGAACTGATCCGCTCCGAATGAATTCATGTATGAAAACTTCAAATCAGGATTAATGATGAAGATGACATCCTGCGCTGACTCGGCAAGGATACGGTACCGGTATTCACTTTGTGCAAGTGCTTTCTCTACCATCTTACGTTCGGTGATGTCAATAACAATTCCCTCGTAATGGGTGATTTTTCCATCCTTATCCCGGCGGATATGTGTATAGTCATCGATCCAGTATTCCGACCTGTCTTTTCCAAAGATTCTGTAGATTTGCTTGAATTCGTCGATATTATTCTTACTATTGTATTCCACTTCAGCAGCTACCTGCCCAAGATCATCAGGATGAATAATGGAACTGTATAAAACGCTGCCCGATACAAAATCATTAACTGAATACCCGAATTGTGAAATATTTCTGCTTACCATTTCCACCGGCCAGTTCTCTTCAGCCTTCCAGAGAAAAGCAACCGCCGGGCTCGTGTTGATAATCCTGAGCTGCTCTTCCTGCAGGTGGAGCAGTACTTCAATGCGATCCTGGGTGGCTTTCTTTTCGGTGATATCCCTGACCGTTCCCTGGAACCCTACCACGTTGCCATTTTTGTCTTTCCGGACGACTGATGTGATGAGCGTGTTGATAACTGAGCCGTCTTTTTTCCTCAGTTCAATCGGGAAGTCCCTGGTAAATCCCTTCTGCCTGATAATGTCGATATGCCGGGTTCTTTCACCGGGATTCGCATAGAGGTCACGTATGTTGACCTGAAGCAGCTCCTCCCTGCTGCCGTACCCAAAGAGCTCCACCGCCCCATCGTTGAGGTCGACCCATCTGCCGTCAGCTGTAGTGATAAACACGCAGTCACGCGAGGTATTGAAGAATGCACGGTATTTTTCTTCGCTCTCACGTAGCGTAGACTCGGCCTGCTTCAGGTCAGAGATATCGATGAAGCTTTCAAGAAGGTGGGGACGTTCATTAATGGTAATAGGGACAACCGATTTGAGGATTGGGATTTTTTCGCCATGGTGCGTCAGCAAAACTTTCTCAGATTTATCGACCGTCAGTTCCGGATCTGTAATAGGACATGCCCCGATCTCTGCGGGACAGATATAGCGGTGGCAGACCGAACCGACGATCTGGTCCTTCCGGGCCCCAATCATTCTGGCTGCAACTGAATTGAGATCGACAATAGTATGGGTTTCTGGATCGATGATTACCACGCCGGCGATCATCGATTCAAGGATCTCTTTTAACCGCCCCTCGCTCTCTGTCAGACTGATCTCCAGCCGCTTGCGGTCAGTGATATCCCGGTTGCTCACCCGTCTTCCGACAGCGTTCCCTTCAGCATCGTAGACATGCCGGCAGGCATGACCAATCCAGCGCACGGTGCCGTCCCGGTGCATAATCCTGAAATCCTTGGACAATACCTGACGGGTTTCCCATGCGACCCGGTTATGTTCCTGCATTGATGAGAGATCATCAGGATGTACAATTGTTTCCAAAAGGTTCAGATCTGCAAAAAATTCCTCCGGGGTATAACCCGTGATTCGTTCACAGGACGGGGTCATGTAGATGATCTGTTTGTCCTCTGCCTGCCAGTATTCCCAGTCGGAAGTGAAATCTGCTATGGTATGGAACTTTGCTTCACTCTCATAAATCTCCTTTTCAGCGCGTTTTCGTTCGGTAATATCACGCACAAAGACGATAAACTGCCGTTTTTGAGCCTGAAAAGATACGCTTACTTCGACATCAATTATCCCGCCGTCCTTTGTCCGGTGCCGGGTCTCAAACCGGTCTGAGCCTGTTTTAAGAATTTTCTGCATGTGCGCAACCGCAGCGTCTTTGCTCTCGTTTGCATCCTGGTCAGAAATGGATCTTCCCAGCAGTTCCTCGCGGGAAAACCCGGTCATACGGCAGTAATTGTCGTTTACTTCAATCAGCCGGCCCTTGGCATCAACAAGGTTATAGCCGTCCCGGGTTGTCCTGAGGAGGGTTGAGTACCATTCCGCATACTCCCTTGATACCTGCCCGGCCTTTTCGCGATCGGTGATATCAATGCCAATTGCAATATAATTGCCAGGGGTACCTTTGCTGTCTGGCAGGCCGCGGGTATTCCAGAGGAGGGTCTTTTTCGTCCCGTTTTTGGCAACAATTGTAGACTGAAGGTTCTCAAGATAATTGTCACGCTTAATGATCCCCGATATCTTTTCCGTAATTTCCTTACGGTAAATTTTCTCCGGGTAAAGAAGTTTCCAAACAGCGTTTGAACCGGTAACTTCGGCGGCCGCATATCCACTGATCTCTTCAGCAGCCTTGTTCCATTCGAGGATCCGGCCACGTGGATCGATCAACATCAGCCAGACGTTCGCATTTTTAATGATGCTCTCCCGTACATCGGAAAGCCTGCGCATCTCTGAGAGCATGAGCTCGCGATCGGTGATGTCGGTGACCGTCAGGACGACGCGGTGTTCAGGAAGTGCCCCGGCGGACAGGAGAACCGTTCGCGTCTCTCCGGATTTTTGGACTAGGTGCACTTCGAAATTCCGGGCAAATCCTGCGGAACTGATTAAGTCCGAACACCGGATCAGCTCCTGCCGTTCATGCCAGATTGTATCGAGGGGTTGGTTGACCAGCTCGTCTGTCGTATATCCCAGCATGCCGGCACCACGGCGGTTCACCTCCGTAATCATTCGCAGGGGCATATCGACAACGAAGATACCGTCCTCGGAGTTAGCAATAATGGTGTTGCGCTCCAGTTCCCTTTTTTTGAGGGTTTCAGAAAGGTACGAAACTACCGCTGCGATCCCGACAAAGACAACAAACCGGACAAGAGCTCCGGCTATAACCTCCATGTCCGGGAACACAAAAAATGTGACAAGGGCGACGTAGAGCAGCCCGAGCACGGCAGACAGGATTACACCTTTTTTATGGTAATGGTACGCAAGCAGGATGATCGGGAAATAATACAGGTGCATGAAGATGATCGTGATGCCATGCGCGAGACAATAGACCGTAAAGAGAAGAATAAGGACAGAAGTGCTAAGGAGAAGGACCCTCCACCCGTTTTCCGTTAATAAGGATCCGGATTCCCGGGTACCGGTCATACCAGTCATCCTCTCCTTTTGTCATTGGGAACATCATCAGGAAGCTGCATCATGATTGCCCCCCTGACCCGGCCTTTTTGGGATAATGATCTTAAATGTCGTCCCGCCTGACCGGTCAAGTTCGATTGTGCCCTGTAACTGTTCCACAAGGGAGATCACCAGCCTGAGCCCGAGGGATTTGGCATTGCGCCAGTCGAAATCTGCCGGGATACCGGGGCCGGTGTCATGAACTGTCAGCACAAGGGCACTTTCGTCCCGCCTGATGGTAACAGTGAGTTCTCCCTTTTCTCCTTCCGGAAATGCGTGTTTGAGCGAGTTCGAGACGAGTTCATTCATGATCAGGCCTATCGGGATCGCCTGATTGATGTCCACTTTTACGTCCCCTGCATCGAAAGCCAGCCGCACCATCTGCGGGTTTACCCCATAAAACCCGAACAGGTTGTCGATAAGATACCGCAGGTAATCTGCAAGGGCAACCGAGGAAAGATTTTCCGAACGGTAGAGCCGTTCATGCACGAGCGCCATCGCCTTGATACGGTTCTGGCTCTCTTTTAACGCATTCAGCACATTTTCATCGGTGATATAACGCGACTGGAGGGAGAGGAGGCTTGCAATAATCTGCAGGTTGTTCTTTACCCGGTGATGAATCTCCTTTAACAGGATCTCTTTTTCCTTAAGTGAGGCGAGGACTACCTTTTCCATCTGCTTGCGCTCGGTGACATCACGAAAAATGCCGCGGGTGTATGTTGGTTTTCCATTAACAAACCGACAATTTGCATTTCCCTCGACAGAGACCTTTTTGCCATCCTTGCTGATGAAAACAGCATCAATATCGCGAATATTCTCTCCGGACAATACGCGTTTAAAGGCTTCCATGCAATGTGACAGGGAATCCGGATGGACAAAATCCATCAATGATAAGTGAGGGATGTCTTTTTCCGAATAACCAAGCGTTTTTTTCCATGCCTTGTTGACATATTCAATTTTCCCTTCGGGCGTGACGCTCTGTATTAAATCGGTTGCATTATCGATGAAATCCTGATATTTCTCTTCGATTTCCCTCAATGCTTCTTTGGACCGCTTGCGCCCGGTAATATCCCGGACAACAGATAGCACCCGCCTCTTTCCGCCAAACTGGATGACATGTGCATTGACCTCGACAGGGATGATGACCCCGTCTTTTCTTTTGTGTTCTGTTTCAAACAGGGCTGAACCATGGGTTGCAAGCTCCGCTATGATCTGCTTAAGGGGCCGGCTGTGGTAATCCGTGGTAAAGTCAAGCGGGGTGCGGCTGAGGAATTCTTCTTTTGAATACTGCAGCATCCGGCATGCAACCTCATTTACCTCAATGAACCGGCCCGGGCTCCCGTCATCCAGAATTTCATGGATGTGAATCGCGTCGTTTATCTTGTCGAATATCTCGCGGAATTTTTCCTCCCTTTCAGATGCTGCTTTTTCTGCTGCGGGATGTACAGGTACCTGCCTGTTTTTCGTGTTTTCTGCCGGCATTCTCCGAATATCATCCATTGTCTCTTTTCCCCGGCATTTTTTGCTCTTTTTTTACCCCAGATTAATTGTTGAGGATTTTAATGCCATCCATATATATGTATGGGAAACTGATCCTGTTTGTTTATAGTTTCGTCACATTTATGATTCGCCAACCCTGATCTTCTCCATTGTGTTTGGGCGATACGAAGGGGATATTTCCTATACGGATAATTTTGTCACCATACATCTTGAACGGTCTGCAGAGATCCCGCGGTACATCCGTTCGTGCTGCGGGGAGACCGTTGAGAAGATCCTGCCTTCCGGCAGGGGTACCATCATCATCAACCCGGTAGAGCCGGTGAACCTTCCGCTCCCCCTGACCCGCCTGCTCGAGATTGCATTCCCCGCAACTGCCATTCCCCCCCAGTCAGAACAGCAGGTGTTCCTGACATTTCCTGTCGAGATGGGGGTGTTCCTTGAAGCTGGCGGTGACCTCCACGTTCTTGATATCTTCTCAAAGACCCCCACGAAGTATTCGCTCTATGGCTCGCCCGGTGACGGGCAGATCACCCGGTTTTACCAGAGCAGAATTTTTGGAAAAATACCGGTCGTCGACCATTTTTCGGAGGGAGTACTCGCGCTGACGCTTAAAAACACCTCGGCACGGACTATCGAGGTATCACGTGCTGTTTTTGACAGTCACAGCATGCACATCTTCTACGGGGAGTATGTTGCGATGACAGCAGTCATGGAGCTGTATTCACCCATGATTGCCCGGACATCCGTTGATGAGAAGCCCGCGGTTTCGGGCATGAGCCCGTGCATCGAGCTCTACATGGCACGCAGGATCCCGGCTGTGCATGGCAGGGGGCACCTCATGGAGTTTGGTGTGGCATGATTCCGGTCAACGTTTCCGCGCTGGGCGGAATGGATGCACAAAGCATGATCTACCTGATCCAGTCTGATGAGAACCTTGTGGGAACGGCAAGCCCTGTCGAACTTGTTGGGTTTATTCTTGCCATTATCATCGCATATATCGCCGGTATCTTTGCAGCCTATTACCTCAAGCGGCATTTCTCCCACCGTGTAAAAAAAGAACACCTCGATTTCTGGATCAGGGTCGTGCGGATCCTTTTTGTACTGGCTGCAATGGCGATCACCGTTCCCCCCTTCTTTGATGCCGGGCTGATTATAGTGTTCTGGATCCTCATCGGGTCGCTTGCCGTTTTTGCGCTTGCCGGGCAGAAAGTCATTGCAAATGCTGTCGCCGGTGTTGCCCTCATGTATGAGCGCCCGTTTGCCAGAGGCGATTTTATTTGTGTCGGCGAGACGTCCGGCACGGTTGTCTCCATCACCCTGTTTGCCACTATGGTCAGGACGGTTCGCGGAGTAACCGTCCACATCCCGAACGACCAGGTCTACACGACTGCGAGCAGCAACTACTACAGCAATGCAGCCCGCCGGTACGATTACGAAATAAATATCCGGTACCGTGACGACAGCGGACGGGCGGTATCCATCATTAAAGAGGCCCTGGACAGATTTACCTTTGTACTAAAAAACCCGGTACCCGAGGTCTTTGTCAGCGACCTTGCACAGAGCAGCGTTACCATCAAGATCAGGGCCTGGTTCCCTTCGGTATGGGCTAACACGCAGGATGACGTGTCGTCCCTGACCGATCTCCTCCCGCAGCTCAAAACTGCCCTTGAGAGAGCAGGCATCGAAATACCGTTCCCGCAGCGTACGGTATGGTTCGGGAATGAGATGCACCCGAAAAAATAGTGAAAACTGACATGAGAATATGTTTGGGATTTTGGTATTACCGGCCCGGCATATTCATTCGTACCCGTCCCGGTTTATGCCAAAAAAACTGATGCCAAATATTTTCTCGATCCCGTACAGGATGGCAAAAAAGAGCACTGCATAGAGGATAAAGCTGACCAGAAATCTGGGCCATCCACCGATACCGGCTGCAGTTACAATAAGGTTTGAGAGCCAGTCGGCGATGATGATTGCCGCAAGAATTCCGGCAAAAAACACAACCCATTTTTTGACCGTTTTAAAATCCATGTAAATCTATCGGTGCGGAACCTATTAAAAGATTAAAAGGGGACCCCTGCGCAACCACACCGTAGCACAATGCTCATCTCCTATGGGCATGATTACACTGTATGGCAGATCAGACTGACGGGAAAGAGACCGCAAAGTTGCTGGATGAACTCACCGGGATCATAAAGACCGGCCTTGATGCGAAAAAGACCGCATCCGTCCTGTACCGGATAGGGTGCCCGGTGCCCGAGGAATCACTGCTTGAAGAGATCAGGCTTTATGCCGAATACCTCCCGATAGCAAATGAGTACCCCTTCACCGATGAACAGCGGTACCTGCACTTTTTATGGGAAGCAATGGAACGCTCGCCCCTGTGCCTTGCAACAAACTTTGCATTCCCTTTCCGGAGGGTGCTGGCAAAAAAGCTGTTCAGGAAGTGCGGCAAAAACTTCTGCTGCGAGAACGGGGTGAGGTTCAATTTCGGGCAGTTCATTGAATCGGGCGATAATGTGTTCATGAACGCAGGTACGTTCATCGACAGCAAGGGGGGCGTCACCATCGGCAGCTCAGTCGGTATCGGGGAATATGTGCGCATCCTCACCCATACCCACTCCGAGTCCAACCATGAGGAGCGGACGTACGGGCGCGTGTTCATCGGGGATTATGCAAAGATTTACTCCGGTGCTACTATCCTCTACGGGATTAAGATCGGCGACCAGGCGATTGTTGCCGCAGGAGCAGTCGTCACCAAGGACGTACCGGCAAACCATGTCGTTGCCGGCATCCCTGCAGAGGTGATCCGCGAGCGGCATACCGAGGGAAAACGACGGGAGCAGCTGAACCACCGCTGGCTTTTTAAAAGCGCATTCCAGCAGGATTGATTGCCACTGGTGTAAAACCCTCATTTATTTTTACACTTTTTGTATGCGTTCCCTGCCGGAGACGGAAGTTCCGGTTTATATGCAGATACCCTTTTTAAAAAGCAGCACAGGTAATTCATGGGTTCGCCGATAAACAGGCATATAAAAGATTACGATATATCTCTGGATATTAAGGTCATTTCCATGAGCGCTCAAAATTATATCTTTCGGATGGTGAACACATGATCATTTTTGTAAGTGATAACCCGGAACGGGCTGAAGGTCTCCTTACCCACCTCAAACAGAAAGGGTACCTCTATTCGGTTGTTTCGGATGAAAAAAAAGCGCTCGATGCCATCAGGACGGACCGTGCAAACCTGATCCTGATCGATACCGGGTGCGCATCGTTTCATGGCTTTACACTCTGTAAAACAATCAAGGAGGATGAGGCACAAAAGGACCTCCCCGTCCTGCTGCTGACAGATCTCTGTGATGTCAGCGTGCTTCTTGCGGTGCTGGATTCCCGCGCAGATGCTTTTATTCCGAAACCCGCCGACCCGGAGGCCCTGCTCTCTGCCATCGATGACCTTGTGAAGGCGCACGAAGCAGAAAAGCCGCAGCCATCAGTAAGGACGCGGTTTGTAGTGTCCCACGAGGGGTGCGATTACTCGGTCTATGCCGACCGCAGGCAGCTCCTTGAATTCCTGCTTTCCACGTTCGAGATTGCCGTCCGCATCCGCCATGAACAGGAGAGGATGCAGGATGAACTGCAGGGGGCGATAAAGGAACTCAGCGAACGGCTCCTCGCCGTCACAGGTGAACGGGACGCAACGGTAAAGAACCTTCATATGGAGGTTGAGGAGCGGACGAAAACAATCAACAGGCTCAATGCCGCCCTGCAGGCAAAAGACCAGCAGGAAACCCTGTTGCGCACGCAATCCGACAAGTTCCTGCAGGATCTCGCGGAAAAGGGGACGGCGCTCGAGAGCACACGGCGCTTGCTTGAAGAAGAGAGCCGTATGGCTGCTGCCCTCAAAGAACAGGTTGCCGCACTTAACAAAGAGAGAGAGAGCATACAGCAGGAACAAAAAGAGCGACTTGAAGATCTTGCCGTGAATGTTGAACGCCTCAACTCGGAAATTTCCTCAAAGTCGACAGCGCTTGCACAGGAACAACTGGCCAGAAAAGGCCTTGAAGAGCAACTGGTCCTGACAGGCGGGGCATTGAAACAGGAACAGGAAAAGAACCGGGCAATTTCTGAAGAACTCGCATCAGCCGCTTCAGCGCGGGAGGCAGAGGCACTGGGCCGGGTAAAGCTTGAAGAGGATGCACAGAATCTCCGGCGGGAACTGGATGCAAGGGAGAAGGAGTCCCATGATCGGATCAGTCATGTGAGCCAGAGCCTTGCCGACATGCAGTCAGCACTGATCCAGGCACAGGATCGGCTTTCGGACGAAACCGTGGCAAACCGGGAACTCCGGGAACAGGTCGCCATTCTTACGTGTGAACGCGACCGGTTAGCCCAGTCTCACGAGGTATTCTCAGACTCTCAGGGAAAGGCACAGGCAGATCTTGAAGCGCAGTTCCATACCCTTGAGCAGGAGCAGTGCCTCCTTACAGCAGCCGAAACCGAGCGGGAAGAGCTCCGCGCAAAGTATGCAAACGTTCAGCAGTTTCTCGATTCAGCATCACGGGACATCGGCCTGCTGACCGCCGCGTTATCTGAAGAGAAGGAGAAACACAAATCCGCAGAAGACCGTCTGAACGCTGCTGTACGTGAGATGGAAGAGAAAGATCGCGTCATTCATGCTCTCACAAAAGGGCGTACAACCCTCACCGGTGAACCCGGCGGACAAAAGACGCAGTCGGCCGGAGTGATTGAGCTGCCCCCGGCCCCTTCACCACGACAGGAGCAGGCCGGGGATCAAACGCGGAAGCCGGATGATGATATTCCCGGGCCATCTCATGATCCCGCCGGACAACAAGAGCAGGAGCCTCTCCTCCCTTCGCCTTCCGTCAAGTTGCAGCTCCCGGAACCGTCACCGCCGGCCATGCTTCCAGAAACTCCTGCACCGGCCCCTGAAGGAGTGGGGGCAGAGCCACAAAAGTCCCCATCCGTTCCTGATGAAAGGGGGGCCGAACCAAAGACTGCCGAAACAATTCCCACACCACCCCCTCTTCGGCAACCGGCAGACTGGAGCATGAACCGCAACCTCTGGTTTGACATGATCAAATGGGTCCATCACACCGACAAGGTCCCCGAAGACAAGCGCAAGTCCCTTCTTTCAGACTTGATGAAAATGAGCAGGCTCGTGCAGCAGGGCAGGCACCTTACCAACCGGCAGGAGACAGAGATACGCACGCTCCTTGCAAAGATGAAGGCGCTGGGTTACCTTTTCCCGTAAAAATCAAAAACCATCCAAAATTTTTTTTGTGACAACAGGCAAAATCCGCGTTTTTCTCACGGTCGGATTTTCTCCCGGTTGAAAAACGATAACGGCGATAAAAAAATTACCATTGGGATGCCGTTCATCCGTTAAGGAAACCTATTTAGCATGCCATGGGATAATGCACCAATGAGCAAGGAGGCATACCATGACAGAACCATGGTGCAAGGGCATCTCTCCCCGGAATGAAGAGAAGATCAAGCGAGCCCTTGAATCCACGTGCGAACTCTGCAGGGATTACATACCCCTCTCCCTGCTCGAGCTGCATGGTTTTCCTTCAAAAATGAAGGGAAACGATCCACCTCCAAAGGAGCGCGAGCGGCATATCCTTGTCGTCTGCTCCCCCTGCCACCTCCTGATTCATGAAATACCGGTACCGGTTGAAAAACTCAGGGCGCTCATCAGCAGGCGGCCGTTTTCAGTACGAAAGGAAATTCTCCGTGCGCTTGGGTATATTCCCGGACCGTACTTTCCGCCCGAAGACCCTGACATTCCCCAGTCATTTGAAGATGGCCTGAATTCATCATCAGCAGGTTATTACAGATGATGCTGTGTTTTTTAAAAACGATCTGATCACGAAATACTCATGGCGTGTGATTTTTTTGGGTTAAAAGGGTTTTACCGATCCTGCATCCGGACCCTCCTCTTTTTTCATAATATCTCTGGTGGTAATCCTCCGCTCTCCAGAAAATTTTTGCCGGTATGATCTCTGTGACGACCGGATCCTCAAACCGGCCGGAACAGGCTGCCTGCTCCCTTGACGCCTCAGCCGCCGTCTTCTGTTCAGGAGTATTGTAAAAGATTGCCGAGCGGTACTGGCTGCCGGTATCAACGCCCTGGCGGCCGTGAGTTGTCGGGTCATGGATTGTCCAGAACACGTCCAGCAGTTGCGGGTAGGATATAATCCCCGGATCGAATATGACCTCCACGACCTCTGCATGCCTGGTCAGACCGGTGCAGACATCGCGATATGAAGGGTGTTCACGCGTACCACCCATATACCCGACTGCCGTACCGGTGACTCCCGGCACCCCGCGGAACGCAGCTTCGGCTCCCCAGAAACAGCCCGCACCAAATGTCGCTTTCTCCAGATAAGGGAGACGTGTTGGAATTGCCAGCATTGCATGAACCTCTCGTGATTACTATTGGAATACACCCTTGTAAAGCTCGTGATGGTGACTGGAAAATCCCCCGACTGATTTAACCGTGACACTACCTATTTGACAGGGGAGCACCAAGATCATACCCGATGGCAGACGAGCCAATTTTCAGGTACAAGCAGTGCCTGATTGTACGAAACGATATCAAAATGAGCTGCGGCAAGAAGTGCGCACAGGCAGCACACGCGTCCATCGGGGCGTATGAGCATGCCGACAAAAACCTTAAAAAAGCATGGTACAGCGAAGGGCAGAAGAAAGTGGTACTCAGGGCTGACAACGAGCGTACGCTCCATGAACTTAAAGTGATCGCGGAACGCGCTGGTATCTCCTCGTCCCTGATACAGGACGCCGGGATGACCGAAATACCGCAGGGCACCATCACCGCACTCGGCCTTGGGCCGGCAAAGAGTGAAGACCTAGACAGGATTTCCGGAAACCTTTCCCTCCTATGATTAAAAGCCCCTTCCCTCTTGAAAAGGACCTCGGCATGCGCTGGTATGCAAGCGATTCGGGAGGATTCGGGGGAAAGTTACGCCTGAGTGCTGAAGATTTTATTGTCGGGGAACTCCCGCTTCCCCAAATGCCCGGCACCGGGCCGTACCTCATCTGCCGGCTCACCAAAAAAAACTGGGAACACCAGCATGCCATAAAAGAGATTGCAAAACATCTCGGGATCAGCCACCGCAGGATCGGCTGGGCAGGCACCAAGGACCGCCGGGCAGTCACCACACAGCTCATCTCGATCTACAAAGTGGAGCCCGAATCTCTTGAACATGTCAGGCTCAAGGATATCACCCTTGAGGCTGTCGGCCGGCAGAATACCCGGCTCTCGCTTGGTGACCTGCTGGGAAACCGGTTCGATATCATGATCCGTGAGTGCGCAGCTGAGGGTCTGGAAGAGCAGGTCAAAAAAATATCCCACGATACAGAACCGGGCATCCCGAATTATTACGGCCTGCAGCGGTTCGGGGGAATACGCCCGGTCACCCACAAAGTCGGTGAACACATCCTTACCGGCGACTATGAAGGGGCTGTGCTCACGTACATCGGACTGGCATTTCCACTGGAACCGGAGAATGTACGGCTGGTCCGCACCGCATTTTTAACAAACCGCGATCCTCAGGCCGCCCTCCGGGAACTGCCCGTCGCGATGGGATATGAACGGGCGATGCTCCAGCACCTCCATAACCATCCCGGGGATTATGCCGGTGCCCTCCACGTGCTCCCCCCAAAACTCCTCTCGATGTTTGTCTCGGCGTTCCAGTCATACCTGTTCAACGAGGGACTAAGCCACAGGATAGAAGAGGGATTTTCCTTTACTGAGCCCCGCACAGGAGACCGGCTCCTCTTTGCAAACAAAAAAGAGGACATTGTTAATGCCGGGAACGCAGCAACCGCTGCACAGCACATCAGCCGCGGCAGGTGCAGCATCGCGATCTTTATGCCGGGAAAAGAGCAGCCCCGGCCGGTATCGGAGAGCGAACAATACATCACAGGGCTCATGGAAGAACGGCGTATCGGACCAGAACAGTTCCGGCACGCTTCCGTCTTTGTCAAAACAAGGTTCGATGGTGCCCTGCGCCCCATCGCACTACGCACAGAGATACGGGCCAGCACAAAAAATACTGATGTCCGGTTGCAGTTCACGCTGCCACCCGGCCACTATGCGACGACCGTTGCCCGCGAATTCATGAAAGCGGACCCGGTGCAGATGATCTAAAGGAACCCCCTGCTCCCGGCAAGCGCTTTTGCGCCGTCAATTGCATCGTTTAAATTGCCGATCTCGTCCACAATATTGATCCTGACTGCATCGGCACCGCGGATCACCCTGCCGTCCTCGATATCGGCGCGGGCGATCTGCCGTTGCACCAAAACATCGCTGATGAACTCCTCAAAGCTCGCGTCAACAATCCCCTGTGCATAGGAGAACTCATCCTCGGTCAACGGCCGCGATGACGAGCCCATGTCTTTCTTGCTCCCCGACTTGACGATACTGACATTATATCCTTCCTTGCTCATCCACCGCGATATATCGGGGAACGTCCACATCACGCCAACGCCTGCGGTAAAGGTGTCTGGGTCGGCGTAGATTTTGTCGGCATGGGCGCACACGTAGTAGGCGGCGGATGTCGCCATATCGCCCATCGAGACCACGACCGGCTTTTTTGATTTTGCATAATCGAGGTCGCGGATGATCTCCTGCGCTGCTGCAGGCGTGCCGCCAGGGCTGTTCACCCGGAGCACGATCGCCTCCACCATGGGGTCATCCGCAGCATCACGCAGCTCCCTGCCGACCTGCTCGCTTGCGGAAAAATCGTCGCCCGATTTATCACCCGTGACAAGCGTCCCTTCCATCCTGACCACAGTGACTCCTCCCCCATCGGAGTAGGAGAGAAGGAAGATGGCAATAAAGAACCCGATCACCAGGATTATGATGAACAGGACGAGCAGGATCCATGCCGTTGCTGAAGGACGTGGTGCGGGCGAACCATGGTGTTCCGGAAACAGGGCCATAGATTACCCTTCGCGGTACAGCACATCATACTCGGAGACGAGGTTGGTGCCGCACATGTAATGGTTCTTGAGCCTCAGCCGTATCATCTCGTCCTCGGAATTGATATGCATCCCGCCGACAAGCGACGGGGTGTCCGAACCACCGACGATAAAGGGGAGGTGGATCAGCCGGATCTCATCGACGAGCTGGTGATGGAGCATGTGCCAGTTCAGCGTCGGGCCTCCCTCGATCATGAGCCTGTTGACATGAAATTTTTCTTTGAGTATCTTCATTAAAAGCGGGAGTTCGACATGGTGCTTTCCCGCGACTGCCACATGAACGCCCCTGTTCTTTATCGCCGCGACGCGATCTGCCGGTGCCTGATCGCAGACAGCGATCACGCTCGGGGCATCCGGACCAAGAACATTTGCATCCATCGGGATGTCTGCCATGCTGCAGGGGATTACCCGCAGAGGGCTTTTCCCGGGGACGAGCCGTACGGTCAGGAAGGAATTGTCAATCCGGATCGTGTTTGCGCCGACCATGATCGCATCATATGCCGCACGGGTCTCGTGGAGAAGGATCTCGGTCTCGTGCGCCATGTACTTCATCAGGATCTTGCTTGACGCTCCTTTCTTTAGCGTCAGTTTGCCGTCAGCAGTGATCTCTGACATCATCAGGACATGCGGACGGTTCATTGTGTCTGGCATTTCCACTCCACTCTTGTCTATCATTTGTCAGGGCATATAAAGAAGATGACGATGGCCAAGCAGGTGGGATTTTAATTCAGGACGGGATGTTATTTTTTTAGGCAACAATTTTTATGAGGCGCAAACCCATGATTTGAGCTATGAATATTACTGCGTACCGGTCAAGGTTCATAGGCTATCTCGAACCGGTAGCAGACCTGTTTGTGAAGGCCGGGATCACGCCAAACCAGATCTCGCTTCTTGCACTGTTCGCAGGTGTTCTGTGCGCCATCCTTTTCTACCGTGGTGAATTTCTCTGGGGCAGCCTCGCGCTGTTTGTATCAGCGGTCTTTGACCTTGTTGACGGGAGTGTGGCACGAAAGACCGGTGCCCATACCGATTTCGGGGCGGTCTTTGACTGGATCGTTGACAAGTACGTTGACGCCCTCGCCCTGCTGGGCGTCGGGCTCTCGGGTATTGCAATCGTGAGCGGGCTTTTGCCGGTATCTCCAATGGCCGATTACGCGATTGTCGCGTTTGCGATTATCGGTTCGCTCATGAACACCTTCATCAAACCCGTCGTGTATGCAGAGATCGGGTACCGGGAGAAGGTGGGGGGCAAAATCGACGACCCGCTTGAAGGGGTCGGGTTCTTCGGCAGGCCCGAAACCCTTCTGGTCCTGATCCTAGGAGGGGTGTCTGGTTATATCTGGGTATCGGTCATCATCATCGCGGCCTGCACGAACCTCTCGGCAGTCCAGCGGATTATTTACCTCTATAGAACATTGCCCTGACTTCACTGTAATACAACTGGTACAGGTCGTCAGCAAAATTCCCAAGGTCCGGGATGATCCGGAACAACCCGTATGCGATGGCAACCAGCAGCACAAGCGCAAGCAGTTCGGCGATCACGTTGTGCGCCCAGAAGAAACTCTCGTACCCGAACTCGCCGTTGCCCGCGATCTCCGGGTGATACGGGAACCACTGTCCGGTATACGCCATGATCACAAAGACGTTGCGGAGCAGGTTTAAGATGTAGATGGTCGGTGCGACAAGGAGGAATGCAGTTATCTTCTGCCGGAAGCTCGTGGAAACGGCAGAGGCAACCCCCAGCATGATCGCAATGCTCTGGATGCCCGTGCAGGCGAGGATGATCTCGACGCGCAGGTTGTTTCGGGCGATGATGTTCCAGTCGGTGAGCGTGACCGTGTGGCCGAGCGAGTCAAGGATAAAAGCTACCTGCCCGACAACGATCCCGATCAGCCAGTCCCCGACTGCCGGGATATATTCAAACGGGGCATAGATCAAGAACGCAACGGCCGCCGCCCGCGACAGGCTGATGACCCGCCGGTCATCGCGGAGCAGGTATTTGACGGTGATATACAAAAACGGCACCGAGAGTACCGCCATCAGGGGGTACATGAAATTATTTTCAGCGAAATATTCAGGAAGGTTTGCAAAGAGGGAAAGGACAATGAACGTCCAGCCGATGATCGCGGCATACTTCCTGGACCGACCGGGTATCAGGAATGCCAGAAAACCGATGCATGAGATCAGCACCAGATACTCGATCATTAAAGACATATTCTCGTCAAACCAAAAAAAGGATTCTCAAAACCTGCAGGATTAATCAGGTATGTTTGACTCTCGTGCAGTCTGCGTCGTTGGGATCATCCACAGGTTCATCTCCTTTGGGAGCGCATTACTGTAGCAATGTTCTGCCCTGAATGTAAAACCATGCTGATCTCTTCGGGGGGCCAGCTCAAGTGCAGGAAATGCGGCTATATCAGGAAGATCGGCGGGGCTGACCAGATGGTAAAAGAGAGGAAGCGCACCGAGAACGAGATTACCATAGTGGATGATGAGGATGAAAAGATCAAGACCATGCCCACCATCCAGATCAGGTGCCCGAAATGCGATAACAACCTCGCCTTCTGGTGGCTGCGCCAGCTCCGTGCCGCAGATGAGAGCGAGGTCAGGTTCTTCCGGTGCGTCGAATGCAGCCACACCTGGCGGCAATACGATTAATAGAATAATGTGCTTTTCTGATACATGCTAAAAAAATAAAAAATATCCGGCTTTTAACTCAAAATAAAAAAAATCAATTCGGTTTATTCCGGTAAAAACCGTTCGAGGTGACATTCATCACCCGTAAGTTTCTCACCGGGTCTGAGCGCCAGAAGGTTGGGGTGGGCATGGTCGGCACACACGTATGCCGAGCAGCACCCGAACCCCTGGTACCCGATCGCATCTTTCCCGCAGTACTGGCATGTATGGCGTACCATTTCTCCCATCAATCTTTACCTTACCTGTGGACTGGTTACCCGTCCAAGAACAATAAGGTTGTTTTTTAGATTCCGGCATTTTCAGATTCGGGTGATGTAATGGTCATCAAGGGTCCCGCATTGAAAAAGATGTTTGCCGAACTTGCCGGCGGTGAGACAAAACACCGCGAATTCCTGCAGAATTTGCTCACAAAGGACATCAAGGCAATGAACATCGATGCAAAGGAGGATTTCAAGGTCGGCGACCCGTAAAAAACACCAGCCCTTATGCCCGACATGAAACCACTCGACGGACTTGTCGTTGCGATCAAAAAATAGCTCGAAGCAATGTCGATGTATACCCAGCATGCAAACGCCAGCATGGACGCGGCAATAAAAAAACTCTTCACTGACCTCGCCTCAATGGAGCGGGGGCACAAGGCCCGGCTAAAAGACATCTACATCGAGATGGTATTTCCCGGAGTGTGGTAACGCAGTAATTGTTGCCTGTATTACTCCATCTGGTTTGCAGGCAATTTTTCTTCTCTTTTTTTCAGGCAGAGAGCTAATTTTCCGCAATTTTTATTAATCCGATCCGGATCGGTCACATTCGCGAGCGAACGGTTACAAAACGAGCTCATCTGCCATGTGCGGATTATGCTTTTGCCCGATAGCAATACCTTCAGAGATCGAATTTGTCCCGTCTTGTCCAAGACCCGGTCCGGCAGGATCATACAGAGTGTTCTCAAGGCAAAAGAGAAGTGGATCAATCCCGGGGATATCCCGACCCTTAAAGTTTAATGTTAATGCAGTTTATCTAACCCAACTTTTTAAATACTGTTCTGTGGCATTTATAAACATGAAGGTCAGACCAGAAGATTCCCTTAAGATTGAAAATATCGTTGCCTCTGCAAAGGTGACCGATTATCTGGATCTCCCGGAGCTCGCGTCAAAGATCAAGGACGCCGAATACAACAAGAAACGCTTCCCGGGTGTTGTCCTGCGGATGCAGAACCCTAAGATCGCTGCTCTGGTCTTTGGTTCAGGCAAGGTGGTCTTGACCGGTGCAAAGAGTATCGAGAGCCTGAGCAAAGGCCTGGAAATTCTGGGAAAACAGCTTCGTGACTTAAAGATCGACATCCCGAAGAAACTGACGTATAAGATCCAGAATATTGTCACTTCCGCAGACCTTGCCACCGCAATCAACCTCAACAAGATCGCCGTCGGGTTCAACCTGGACCGGATCGAGTACGAACCCGAACAGTTCCCTGGCCTCGTGTACCGGCTCGAGAACCCCAAGGTGGTTGTCCTTCTCTTCGGGTCCGGCAAACTGATCATCACCGGCGGCAAGGAACCGGAGGATGCAAAGAAAGCGGTTGTCAAGATCCTCGCTGACCTGCGCAGCCTTGGCCTGATGTAAACATTTTCCTCATTATTTTCTTTAAAAAACCATTAGTTATATTTAAGTTATAATTTTTTTATCAGACTCATCAGGGTTATTATATTTAAATTATTCTCTCATTGATGAACGATACCATAATATATATATCGCATATTAGATATGGATATCTGGAATTTATAGAAAAAATATTCCGGATGTGTTGTATGCGACAGGAAAATGTGATGTATTTTACGGAAAAGGAAGAAGAGTTTGCAAACCTCCTCATTGAGATCGGCACCAAGAGAAATGTTGCCAAAGTGCTCGTGTTTTTAGCAAACACTCCGGAGGCGACCTCCCGCGCCATCGAGCGGGGCACGGACCTCCGCCAGCCTGAAGTCAGCATTGCAATGCGGTACCTGATGGAACATGCATGGATCACGAGCAGGGAGAGCAAGGCAGAGAGCAAGGGAAGACCGGTCAAGATCTACGAGCTGGCTAAACCGATCAACGACATCATGGACAGCATAGAGAAAGAAAAGAAGAAAGAAGCCAACCACCAGCTCCAGCTCATTCAGAAATTACGCAATTATATCAACTGATTTTTTTTAGGACCCGGCACCTTTTTTCATCGCCTGCGATTACTTTTGTCTTTTTGTAAAAGCCGGTAAAAAGTCCGCTCCCGATGACCCCCGGGATCCCCACAAGGGCGGCTTCTAGTGCTTCCGGGTCACCGATCGCCCCGAAGGCACAGTCAATTTCAAAGTTGCCATTGTCGGTTATGACCGGCCCGTCTTTTTTTATCGCCTCGCGCACGACCGGCACGCCGCCCATTGATTTCAGCTTCGCCATCACCGGAGTGAGGGCAAACGGCAGTACTTCGACAGGGACCGGGGCATTCAGGCAGGGTGTCAGTTTTGATGCATCAACCACGACGATGAACCTGCGGGCGGCGGCAGCCACGCACTTTTCCCGGGTCTGGGCAGCACCCCTGCCCTTGATCAACCGGAATTGCGGGTCGACCTGGTCGGCGCCATCGATTGCGAGGTCGAGAACAGGGTGCTCATCAAGAGTTGTCAGCGGGATGCCGTACACCCGTGCCCGGATGGCAGTCTGGTACGAAGTCGGGACTCCGCTGATCTCAAGACCGGCCGAAATTCGTTCCTGCAGACGCTCCATCGCAAAAAAGACCGTTGAGCCCGTGCCAAGGCCGATAACCATGCCTTTCTTCACAAGGTCCGCGGCTTTATATCCTGCGGCGCGTTTGCCCGCGTTTGCTGCCTGCTTTTCCATCAATCTGATAGATATCGGTGCATGAATAATTAAGCGTGGCGTCCCGGTTCTTTCCGGACGGACTGCGGCCCGGCATGTCTCCAAAGGTACGTGGCATCCGGCAGGAAAAAAACAGGATGCGGCACGCTTCCTCACAGGAACGCGGGAATACCTTCACACAAATGTTTATTGTGCAGGGTTTCCAAGGAGAAGACGATGACAACTGTGAAGGTCCTCTCTTTAATTCTTATCATCATGCTGTCCCTCCTTGCCTGTGGCTGTACCCAGCCTGCAGCTCCCCCATCGGGCAGCAGCACCAGCTATACCGATGTGACACCGGCAGAAGCAAAGACGCTGATCGATACTCATCCCGATCTCGTTATCATCGATGTATCGCCGTATTATGACCGCGGGCACCTGCCCGGTGCAATCAGCATTCCTGTTTCAGCCCTGTCGTCACGGCTTCCTGATCTTGACAGAACACGACCGTACCTTGTCTATTGCCACGGTGATGCCCCGAGCATCCAGGGTGCGACCACGCTCGTCAATGCCGGTTTCTCCCCGGTTTACCGTCTGAAAGGTAACTATGCCGCGTGGGTTTCGGCAGGGTATAAGGTGGAGATGTAAGAGCACCTCCGGCTCATTATTTTTTTTCTGACAAAAGATCTTTGAGTTCCCCGTCTGCAGAAAACGCGGTGCAGTCAAGCGTTATCGGCGTGACTGAAATGTTGCCTTTGCGGATTGCGTGAACATCAGTGCCCTCCTCAGCATCGTCGATAAGCGGCCCGTTGATCCAGTAATACGGGCGTCCGCGGGGATCAAGGCGCTGTTCAACGCCGGTCCTGAACAGTTTGTGTGCAAGGCGCGTGATCTCATAACCGCCTTTGATGGTTGAGGGAATGTTGACGTTGATCACATCAGCGCCCGGGGGAAAACCCTCTTTGAGGACGCGGGACACGACATCGCAAATGACCTTTTTTGCGGGTTCAAAACTCTGGCTGTGGTGCCGGGGATCATCAAACTTTTCCCCCTGGTCCTCGACCTGGAGCGAGAATGCGATCCCTTTGGTGCCCTGGTTGGAGGCTTCCAGGGCTGCACCGACAGTTCCCGAGGTCATGATTGACTCAAAAGAAAGGTTCTCCCCGATGTTCACCCCGCTCACGACCAGCGTCGGGTTTAGTTTTAACGCGTAGAGCCCGATGATGACCGCATCGGTCGGTTTTCCTGCGACCGCATATGCCGGGTTCCCGTTGATCATCACCTTGTTTGCCCGTATCGGTTCGAAGATGGAAATTGACCTGCCGACTGCGCTCTGCTGGGTCGCCGGTGCAACTACGGTCACGTCAGCAATGCCGGACAGCGCTTCGTACGCCGCCCAGATGCCCACCGAGTTGACGCCATCATCGTTGGTCAGCAGGATCGAGTCTCTCATGCTCATCCTCTTTGCACGCACCCTTCAAATAATTCACCGATCCGTCAGTCTCATCACCCTGCCAGTGCTACAGATCAGGGATGAGAGCCCTGCTTGCCGAATACACGGTGTCGCACGACCCCTCCCTTGCCCCGGAGGGCGCGGCGATGCTTGCTGTCCTTTCACAGAGTTTTATCCGCTGCGGGTATGATGTCGTCAGCCCCGGGGCCGGGGATTTCGGGGATGAGATCGCCCGCCTCGCACCGTCCTGCGACGTTGGCCTTGTGATCGCACCCGACCATCTGCTGTCCCGGTATACGATGATCCTTGAACAGCACACCCACAACATCGGGTGTGGCGCCATGAGTGCCGCAGTCTGCGCGAACAAGGTGCACACGGCAAAGATCTTAAGAAGTCACGGCATCCCGGTCCCTGATGAAATGAGCACGGGAAGGCGCGTGGTCAAACCGGTGAACGGGTGCGGTGCGGCCGGTGTCCGGCTGACGGAAGAACCCACCGGACCAAAAGAGTTCGGCCAGAGGTATATCGAGGGCGAACACATTTCCGTCAGCCTTGTCGGGAGCAGGGTGGTGGGGGACGCGTGCATGTATTTCTCGGGTGCGCCGCCGCTCGTGCTCGCCCTGAACCGCCAGTCCATAAATGTGGGGGATGATGGTGTATTCCATTACCTCGGCGGGGAGACACCGGTCGATCACCCGCGTCTTGCGGAGATCGCGGACTGTGCAAAAAAGACTGCCGAAGTCCTCGGCTGCCAGGGCTACTGCGGGGTTGATGTCGTTGTATCTGACCGGGTGTACGTGGTCGACGTCAATGCCCGCATCACAACAAGTCTTGTCGGGATTGCTGCGTGCATGAAAGAAGAGATCGCAGAAATTCTCGTTGCTGCCTCAAAAGGTGAGCCGCCTGCGCAGGTTCACCTGTCCGGCACTGTGAAGTTTGACAAGGCAGGGAAGGTCACGGCTGCATGATCGGGATTGATGTTGGCGGCGCGAACCTGAAGATCGTTGACGGTGACGGTGTCCACATCCATTATTGCCCGCTCTGGACAGGATCGCCGCTCACCAGGCTGCTCGCGCAGTACCGGAAAAAATCCAGCGAGCCGGCAGCAGTTGTCATGAGCGGCGAGCTTGCCGACTGCTTTTCTGGCAAAGCGGAAGGTATCGCATATATCATGCGTGCAGTTCAGGAGGTATTCCCGTCAGCCCTCTTTTACGGGACTGATGCAGCATTCCATGCCGTAGCCGTCCCGCAGCTTGCTGCGGCAAACTGGCTTGCTTCAGCGGATTATTTAAGAGAACAGTACCCGGATTCCGTGCTTGTGGACGTGGGGAGCACTACGACAGATATCATCCCGCTCCCGTGTTTTGCAGACCTTAAAGGGCTGACTGACCTCAGGCGTCTCCAGAAGGGATACCTGCTTTACACCGGCATGCTGCGGACAACGCTGCCTGCCCTTGTGCGCACGTTTGATATTGACGGTACAAAGACACCGGGCAGCTCCGAATATTTTGCCATTTCTGCTGATGCCCACCTCGTGCTCGGGCATATCACGCCGGAGGAGTACTCCTGCGATACTCCTGATAAAAAGGGGAAGACTGAAAATGCGTCCCTGCGCCGGCTCTCCCGGGTGGTCTGCGCGGACTTAGAAGAGATCGGGGAGCAGAATGCAATTGGGATCGCCTCGCAGTTCTGGGACGCGCAGCGGACACTTGTCTGTGACCGGGTGCGTGCTGTCATGAAAGAGTCCGGCGCCTCATCGGTCGTAACAGCCGGCACCGGTGCGGCGCTCTTTGCAAAGGAGCTTTCCGGCACGGATCTTTCAGATGAGATCGGCCCGTTTGCTGACGCTCTGCCTGCGTACGCTGTACGGGAAGTGGCGGCACGGGAAAATGTCCCTGAATCCCGTTCCCGTCGCGCGAAACGGTGAGACAATGAAGCAGAGGCTTATTATGCCTCCACCCTTCCCGCGGGTGTCGGCAAAATGAATCGGGCATGGCTGATTGCAGGAGGTCTGTTTGCCGGCTCACTACTGCTCTCACTCATATTCTGGATGATCGGATTACCGTTCTTTGTCGCCTTCCTCTTCCTTCCGTTTATCCCGTTCCTTTCCCGGAGCTGGCGGCTGAAGCGGTGCCCGCGATGCGGATGGGAAACCACAGGCAGCGAGCGCTTCTGCCCCTTTGATGCGGTCCCCCTCGCTGAGGCTGGTGGCGAGGGAGGAGAGGGCAACAACTGACATCGGGAGCCGGATGCCAAATACGCTGGCTGTGGCAATGGGCGGGAGCGGACGGCGCACAAAATTCCGGACACTCATCCGGTCGATGTAAATTCCAACTTTTTCAAGATATGTGGCAGTCCGCGTGAGGGGCATTGTCCCGGGCAGGGTGACGCAGAGGTCGACGACCGGTGAACCAACCCGTGTCCCCGGATAGAACGGTTCATCGGCAAAGCAGACTTTTTTGCAGTCTTTGCAAAAGAACCGTCTGACAAAAACATGGATCGGGCGGCGCCCCACCCCATCTGCCATTATCGCGAACTGTTTCTTCTTGGTGTCATACCCGGATAATGCACCGCCACACGCCGGGCAGGCACCCCGTTCATCAAAGACCACCCCGTCGCAGGCAGATAGTGCCGTCTGTATGAGATCCGCAATCATGGGCGGGATGCGGGGGCTTTTCACTGGCGGACACCCTCCTCTGGATTTTTCTTATGCGAAAAAGCCGGAATTTCAAGAACCATGAACTCCACTCGCAATGAAGGTATTGAATTTCATCAGGGATGAACCCACCGCTATTCATCAATTTTTCATAAAATTTCAGAATCCTTAAATAATGTTAAGTACAGATGATTGTCGTTCGAGGTTAGAACATGGATATGAAATACGTACCAACAACATGCCCGTACTGCGGTACCGGCTGCGGCTTCAACCTTGTTGTCGTGGACAAGAAGGTTGTCGGCGTCCAGCCATGGCACCGCAATCCCGTCAACGAGGGCAAGCTCTGCCCCAAGGGGAACTACGCGCATGAGTTCATCAACAGTCCTGACCGGCTGACAAAGCCGTTAATCAAGAAAGACGGCAAGTTCGTCGAAGCAAGCTGGGACGAGGCCTACAAGCTGATCGCCGAGAAGTTCAAGAAGTACCAGGGCGAGCAGAGTGCATGCCTTGCTTCTGCACGTGTCTCCAACGAGGAGAACTACTTAATGCAGAAGTTTGCGCGTGCAGTCCTCAAGACCCCCAACATCGACCACTGCGCCCGGCTCTGCCACGCATCGACAGTTGTCGGGCTTGCCGGTGCATTCGGGTCCGGTGCAATGACCCAGTCGATCGCAGACATTGCCGAATCAAAGTGTCTTTTGATTATCGGCAGCAACACGTTTGAGACCCACCCGCTGATCGGGCGCCGCGTGATGCAGGCAAAGGCGAATGGTGCGAAAGTCATCTATGCGGATCCACGGCTCACTCCGACCGGTAAATTCGCAGACCTGTACCTGCCCTTTTACTCGGGCACAGATGTGGCCATCTTCAACTGCTTCATGCAGCAGATCATAAAGAACGGCTGGGAGAACAAGGAGTTCGTCAAGAACCGTACCAAGGATTTCGAGAAGGTCAAAGAGATCGTGATGAAGGACACCTACAGCCCGGCGAATGTCTCGAAGATCTCCGGCATTCCCGAGAAGGACCTCATCACTGCAGCAGAGTGGTTCGGGAAGTCCGGCCAGTCCGCAGTCCTTTACTCGATGGGGATCACCCAGCACACGACCGGCGTAGACAATGTCAAGTCGATTGCAAACCTCCAGATGCTGACCGGAAACCTCGGCAGGCCCGGCACCGGTATCTGCGCACTGCGTGGCCAGAACAACGTGCAGGGCGCCTGCGATATGGGAGCGCTCGCAAACGTGTACTCCGGCTACCAGGCTGTCATCGTCCCCGAGATGAAGAAGAAGATGGAGGACGCGTGGGGATGCACGATTGCCGAGGGCAAGGTCGGTCTTACCGTCACCAAGCTGATCAACACGCTCGCTGACGAACCCGGCAAGGTCAAGTGCGTCTATATCATGGGTGAGAACCCGATGATCTCCGACCCCGATCTCCACCATGTCGAGAAAGCAATGAAGAATGTCGAATTCATGGTCGTGCAGGATATCTTCCTGACCGAGACTGCGCAGTTTGCAAACGTCGTGTTGCCCGCTGCCTGCTATGCCGAGAAAGACGGCACCCAGACCAACACCGAACGCCGCGTCCAGAAGTGGCGCAAAGCCCAGGACCCGCCCGGCGAGGCAAAAGCCGACTGGCAGATCTTCTGCGAGCTGGCAAAGTACATGGGATTCGAGAAACAGTTCCCGTACAAGAGCGCGGAAGAGGTATTCACGGAGATCTCCAAGGTCACCCCGTCCTATGGTGGCATGGACTATGCACGGCTCGAAAAACCCGAAGCCCTCCACTGGCCCTGCCCCACCAAGGAACACCCGGGGACCCCGATCCTTCATAAGGAGAAGTTCACCCACCCGGACGGACTGGGCATCTTCACGCCAATCGAGTTCAAATACCCGGCTGAAGTTCCGGATAAGGACTACCCGCTCATCCTGACCACCGGGCGCTGTATCTGGCAATGGCACACCGGCACGATGACCCGCCGGTCCGAGAACCTCGAGCGCGAGGAGCCCACGGGCTGGGTCGAGATCAACACCGAGGACGCAAAAGCAATGGGCATCAAGGACAAGGAGATGGTCAAGGCAATCACCCGCCGTGGCGAGATCACGGTTGGCGCCCGTGTCACAACGGGGATCAAGAAGGGCGAGGTATTCATCCCGTTCCACTACGTGGAGTGCGCGGCAAACACCCTCACCAACAATGCGCTGGATCCGACTGCAGCCATCCCCGAGTTCAAGGCCTGTGCTGTGAGAATTGAGAAGATCAAGGAGGCCTGACCATGGCAAAGAAAGGCGATATGCTCTACGCGTGGACAAACGACGCAGAGATCAAGAAAAAGGCTGAGCTTGGCGGCGCAGTCACCGGGCTCTGGAAATACGCGCTCGAGTCCAAGATGGTGGACGCTGTCCTTGCCATCACAAAGGGAACAGACCTCTATGACGCACAACCCGTGCTGATCACCGATCCCAAGGATCTTGTGAAAACAGCCGGCTCCCTCCACTGCGGGACGCTCCTCCTCCCCAAGCTCGTCAAGAAATACCTTGACGGGGCTGCTACGAAAAAGATCGGGGTAACTGTCAAGGGATGCGACGCGATGGCGTTCTATGAACTCGCCAAGCGCAAGCAGATCAACCTTGACAATGTCATAATGATCGGGGTCAACTGCGGTGGATCGGTCAGCCCGGTCACCGCCCGTAAGATGATTGCCGACAAATTCGGTGTCGACCCGGACAAGGTGCACAAGGAAGAGATCGACAAGGGCCAGTTCATCATCGAGTACGAGGGAGGCCACAAGGGCATATCCATCGACGAGCTTGAGGAACAGGGCTACGGCCGCAGGTCCAACTGCCGCCGGTGCAAGATGAAAATCCCCCGCCAGGCGGACCTTGCCTGCGGCAACTGGGGTGTCATCGGTGACAAGGCAGGCAAGGCAACCTTTGTCGAGGTCTGCAGCGAGAAGGGTGCAAACCTTGTCAACGGGGCAGTGAAAGCAGGCGTCCTCGCAACCGAGGCACCGAACCCGAAGGGGCTCGAGATGCGCGGAAAGGTCGAGGGCGCGATGATGAAGCTTGGCGACAAGTGGCGCAAGCACGATTTCGAGAGCCTTGGCGAGGGCAAGGACCGGTTAAAGAAGATCATGACCGAGACAAGCCGGTGCATCAAGTGCTACTCCTGTATCGAGGCGTGCCCGATCTGCTACTGTGTGGACTGCACCACGAAGAACCCGGCGTACGTGACCCCCGGCCAGCTGCCGCCGAACTTCATGTTCCACCTCATCCGCTTTGCCCACATTGCGGACAGTTGTGTCAACTGCGGCCAGTGCCAGGAACTCTGCCCTGCCGAGATACCCAACGCATTGTTCATGCACGCCCAGCAGGTCGAACTCGAGAAGATGTTCGGCCATGTGCCGGGCACCGACATGAAACTCCCGCTCCTTGCACTCGTTGAGGAGAAAGCGGAACGCGAACGCCTGCACAACACCGGCAGCGACATGATCTACGAGAACGTGTTCAACCCCGTGCCAAAACACTAAATAACCCTTTTTTTGTATTATTTTTAATTTTGATAGGCAATTTGTAAACTATTCTTCATTTGCGCGCATCTAATCTTCTGGATTTATTTAAATACCACGACATGCCCGAAGACTGTCTGCCGGGATCATTTCGTGATAAAATTTCATTATTTTTTAAAAAATTAATGCAAACTGTTTAACATATTTCTTTACCAGTACACCAAAATATCACAATAAAAGTCCCGTTCACAGAAACAATCCGATAATTATTAATATTCCCATTAAAGATTTTTATTTGGCCTATACACAATTGATTTAATATGTTGCTGGTATAGGTGGACGTTTCAGAGGTGTGTAAAAAAATGGTGTTTCATCCTCCGGTAGCAATCGTCGCTAAGGCTGGCGATGCCGGTAAGTACAAAGTGGGCCTGCCCGCATGGAACATGGTCCTTCGTGGATTCATGTCCGGCGCATATATCGCCATGGGTGGCGCTCTTGCAACCGTGTGCAGCACGGGGATTGCCTATTCGGCAGCACAAATTACTGCCGGAGCCGTTCCAGGTGGTTTCGCATCAGCTGGTATCGCACAGTTGATTCTGGGAGCAGTGTTCCCGGTTGGGCTTATCATCACCGTTCTTACGGGTGCTGAGCTCTTTACGGGCGATGCAATGCTCGCCCCGATGGCTGCATTCATCCACAAGATCAGCTGGATGCAGGTCCTGAACCTGTGGGTCTTTGTCTATATCGGGAACCTGATCGGCTCAATCTTCTGGGCATATCTTATGGCAAACGGTCCGTTTGTATCATTTGACGCAGCAGGAGCCGCCACGGTTACCGCATTTGGTTCACGTGCAATTGCCATCGCAGGCGCAAAGGTAAGTTACGTCGGCATGATGGGCATGTATTCAGCGTTCCTCAAGGCAATCGGCTGCAACTACCTTGTCAACCTCGCCATCCTGCTCGGGATCTGTTCCGATGACATGGTCGGCAAGTTCTTTGGCATCTGGTTCCCGATCATGGCCTTCGTTTCCAGCGGACTGGAACACTCGATCGCCAACATGTACTTCATACCGGCAGGAATCTTCACTCAGGGCTTTATCACTGACCCGACCAAGATCAACGCAGGTATCAACTGGGTTTCGATGTGGACGGCAAACGTCATCCCGGTTACCCTCGGTAACATTGTCGGAGGCCTGTTCTTCGTCGGTGTTCTCTACTGGGTTGCGTTCCAAAAAGAGATCGCAGCACTGAAGTAGATTAACCACAAACACTCTTTTTAATGAAGATTGGAAATGTTGACGTCAAGGTCTCGATCGTATCGATCGCGGTCTTTGTGTTCTTCACGATTTTTCTGGTTGCTGCCTCCGTGTTCAGCCCCGAAGTCAGGTCACAGCTCATCTGGCTGATCCCGGTCCTGTTCATGCTCCTTGTCATCCCCATCGCGCTCAATTATATGAGCCGCAGCCAGTATGCGGATATTGAGCCGATCTATGAGCGTGAGGCAAAGACGGTGCGGGTCAAGCTTATCAATGAGAATATGGTCGGCAAAATTGTGCGGATCGAGGGGGTTGTGGAACGTATCCATTTCCAGTTCTTAAACCGCCCGCAGTATACCGTGGCCGATCGTTCGGGTGATATCTCGGTCAAGATGTTTACCAGCCCTGATGAGGACGTGAAGGTGAACGATGTGGTCGAAGTGCTGGGGCAGGTGATCCGGCGGTATATCGTCACCGGGGACCCGGTCATCAACTGTGTCTCGATCAAAAAAATAAAAAAAGAATAAAAATACATTACAAGACAAAAAACCGCCTTCAGTCAGGTCTGCATATGCCGTTTATAAAACCAAAGGAATCCGGCAGTAATTTGTTCCGGTGGCTTGAACTGTCAGTCCCGGCCCTCTCGTTCGGGGGAGCGTTCATTGCTGTCATCTTCTGGATTACGGATTTCCCTGCGGATTTCCGGATCTCAATTCTCGGGTGCGTGTTCGCTTCATGGGTGCTTGCCTATCTGGCATGGATGCGGGAAAAAAAAGACATTGTTGCGCTGACAACCCCGATATATTCATTCATCTTTCTGGCAGTGCCGACAGACAATTTTTCTGCAGTCATACTAGAACTGCTGTATGCGGCAAGCCTGACCATCCTGCTCGTCCGGCTGAAATACCGGTTCGGCAGATCAGGTGCTGCAGAATCCGACAGGAAAAAACTTGCAGAACCACTCAGGACTTATGTCGAACAGACCCGTGATTCATTTATGGGTACCAGCCCGGAAACAGCGCATCACGCAACCGTAGCATTTGTCCGGTTTGCCGAAGGGGAGTTTAAAGAGTCGTCGCAGAGGTCTGTCGTCGCTGCCGGTCAACCTGGTGATACCGGGCCGGTATCATCGCTGACCCGTGCGTTCATGATCGTTTCAGAGCATGCAATACTTCTCGACCAGTCGCTTCCCCGGCCTGCCACGTACCTTACCTTTTTACCGGAAGATTCCGGTGTGCTCGCAAATCCACTGCTCCCTGCACAGGACGATGATGCGGGATTTTATACGACTCTTGACAATGCCCTGCTCCTGCTCTTCTCTGCTGCATGGAATGCGTCCGTAGCGGATGACCGCCCCCACCTGCTTTCATGCCAGGCGTTTGCCCGGAAACTTATGAGCGGGAAATAAAATCTTTTTAAAAACCCTTATGTATTATTGATTTTCTCTCTGGGGGGTTCTTGAGTCCCGGCTGATCGGAGCGTTGGCCTGGTACGGGAGTGATCATTTTTTGGGGGCATACCGTATTCTAATAACATTTATCCTCACAAAACTCATCATTCGTGTAGAGACTGTTGCATTGTGCAGCAGGGTGTAACCTTCATGGACGCTCCCTCATTTGAAAATCTGCGCAGGTTTTTTGAACGGATAAAAAATATCGGCTTTTTTGAACGGCTCTTTTTCTGGCGGTCGTTTGTCTCGGCAAGCCATGATGCTTATAGCGAGTACCAGCAGCTTAACGGTTCTGTAAAGGATCTCGCAGAAGAGAGCCGGGCAGCGGCCGAACAAAACCGGACCCTTGGCCGCGACCTTGAGACCGTGCGGGCGCAGGTTGGGGTGCTGCAGCAGGAGCTTGCGGCAGAACGGGCGCAGATCAAGGTGATTAACGAGCGGATCTCTGATAAAGAGCGGGAGCGGGCAACGCTGTCGGCCACACTTGCTGAGACACAGGCCAATTCAGAAAAATCAATTCTACAGCTTAAGGCAGAACTTGCGGCAAACCTTGCCAAATGGGATCTACTGAATACGCAATACTTAGAAGCTCGGGAGACAATTAGCCAACACGTACAGAGAGAGGAGGGGCGCCTGCGGGATCATGAACAGAGAATTGCTGGACTCAATTCCTTCCAAAAGCAACTCGAAGATAACATTCAGCGCATCAATCAGGAGCGAGAAGAGGAAATACACCGTATGTATGAAGACATGGAAAAAACATGGCTGAATCATGAAGAAATGGTGGAATCTACCCTTCGGAACATCTGCCGTCAGCATAACATCGAATATTGCGATAAAGAAAAGTTCCCATATTCAGGAAAACCTGATAACTCTGTTGTCATCTGCAACCAGTATGTAATTTTTGATGCCAAGAGTCCGAAGGACTCTGAAAATCTTGAAAATTTCCCATCATACATCAAGAGCCAAGCACAAAATATTAAAAAATACGTCAAGGGCGATGATATTAAGCGAGAAGTCTTTTTAGTAGTCCCCACAAATGCCATCACATCCCTTCCTGAAGTGGTTTACAGGATAGGAGAAGTCAGGGTTTACGTTATAACCTATGACAGCATGGAACCGATAATTCTCGCTTTGAAAAAAATCGAGGAATATACTTTCGCGGAACAACTAAGTCCGGAGGATAGGGAAAATATCTGTCAGGTTATTGGTAAATTTGTACATGCATCCAAACGGAAGATCCAGATCGATACGTTCTTCTCGAAATTATTTATTGAATTGTTAGAAAATTGCGATTCTAGTTTGCCTCAAAACATCCAAGAAAAACTGGATGAAATAGAAAAGTCGGAAATAATGAATCCTCCATCCGAACAGCGGAATAAAATGACTCCTTTGCCCGGGCTTGTGAAGTCAGTAAAAGTATTGGAAAAGGAGGCCGAAGCCCGCGAGATCGATATGACGGCGGTTACAAAAGACAAAATCGAGAAGATCACGCTGAATAAGTTCTTTGAATAATCCTGTTTTTTCATCTGAAAGGTTAATCACCTAGTATGTCAGCACCCCCGGCCCGGAAACCAGCCCCCCGTACGATAATATACGCGGGTACTCCTGAGAACGGGGTTGATTTATTTGTTGGACAGTTTATCGCTGCGTCTGCTGCCGACGCGTTCACTTCATGGCTTGTTCTGCCCACGCGGCGACTCGTACGTGAGGCAGTTCAGAAGATCCGGGATCAGAATATCCCGCTAGTCACATCCCGGATCTGCACTCCTGATGACCTCTGCAGGACGTATTTTGAGGAGCATCGTACGAGTACGCGTTTCATCTCCCCGGCCGAATCGAATCTGCTCCTTCTCCGGATCCTCAACGAAAAAAAAGCGCAAGCCCCTCTCTTTTTTACCGGCAGTTCCCCCTCATCAGGCACCCGGGAGAGTTTCCAGGAATTTATCAATGTCGTCATCCGGAGAAAGATCGCGTATCCTTCATGTCTTTCCGATCTCCAGAGCGAGAAGAGCCGGCAGATCGGGTTAATCACCGCCGCATACCGGGAACACCTTACCCTTTTGGGTCTTGTGGATTCCGACACGATTCTTGAATGGGTGATCGGGCAAATCAAATCTTCCGATGAGAATACATTCGGGAAGGTTTTCGTCTATGGTCTTTATGAGCCGCTACCCCTTGATCAGGATCTTCTTCGTGCCATCCGCGACCATTCAACTGAATTCACCTATGCAATTCCCGGTAATGTCGACCCGGACCAGGTACGGGGCGTCATGCGCTGGCTGGGGACTGAAGGCACAGAGATGATCCCAGAATCGGGACAACAAAACCCGCTGACGGGAATTTTTCGCAGGAATGACAGGATCGATACCGGTGAGAGGATCCGGACCGGAACATTTCCCACACGGTACAGGGAAGTCGCTGCTGTTGCTGAAGAGATCCGCCGGCTCCATGAGAGAAACGTACCGTTTAAGGAAATTGCGGTCACGTTTCCCGAAGCCCGCGAAGCAGTCACACTCATCGGGGAAATTTTCTCAGATTTTGACATTCCGTGGAACACCACGACAAAAAAACGAATCTCCCTTGTCCCCATCGTCTCATTTCTTATCAGTATCAGCGGGGTTGTCGCCGGCCAGTATTCCCGCGAAGACGTCGTGCGGCTGGTTGGCAGTCCCTACTTCAGGTACCGGAAAAGATCTCCTGTCCCCGGTACCCCGCAGGATACGGATCCCGGCGAACTCGACCTTGTCTCCCGTTATGCCCAGATCGAACAGGGGCAGCAGGACTGGTTCGAACGACTGGATCGTCTCCATACGAGGCTGTCAGCCAGTGCGGATGCCGGTGATATTGCGCCGTTTTCCCCAGAATCTGTTGAGCGGGTACACACACGGATCAGACCCCTGTTAGAGGATCTTGCCCGTCTTGAGGGTACAAAAACACTGCAGGAACATACGGAGGTTTACCTTGACCTGCTCTCGGGATGGGGACTGGATGAACCGCCTGCTTCACCGGGACAGGATGAAACGATTAGCCGGGAAGAGGGAGCAGCGCTGGACAAATTTTATGAGTGTCTCCGAAGTCTTGGTGCCACCGCAGGTTTTCTGGCTGGTGAGAAGATAGACTCTCGTGAATTCCAGCAGATCCTCACAATCCTCGCAAAAGACTCGGAGATCCCCCTTACCCGGAATCAGGAAGGGGTCGCCCTTTTAGGGGTGAGGGAATGTGTGCATGAACATTTCACGTATCTCTTCCTTGCAGGCCTGACGGAAGGGGAGATGCCCCGGCTCACCACCCGCATCCCGTTCACCAACACGCTTGAGAACACCCGGCTGGGAACGCGCACGCTGGAAGAGATCCTGCGTGAGGGCCGGTATTATTTTGTTTCGGCGCTCCTTGGCGGTTCATCCGTTTACTTAAGCGCCCCGCTCTCTGACGGGGAACAACCGCTCCTGACATCAGCATTTCTCGAAGTGGTGAAGGCGAGGACAACTGCCGTTCCCTGGGATGTGGGAACAGAGGATTTTGTCCATTCCGGAAAGGAGGAAGCGATCCGTGCGGGGGCTATGATCGCAGGGGATATTACCTGCGCCTCGCTCGATCATCTTCCCGTTGATGTGGAGATCGATGATCTTGCCGGACGCATTAACATGGAAGGCTATTACCGCAGGGGTATTCCAGATTCTCCCTTTGACGGCGTGCTGTCGGGCGATGAAGGGATCTGCGCGGAGCTTTCAAAGCGGTACGGTCCGGAACATGTCTACTCCGCGACCACACTTGAAACGTACGCAGAGTGTCCGTTCCGGTTTTACCTGATGCGGATCACCGGGCTATCCGCACTTCCTGAAGTCGAACCAAACCTCTCTGCAAGCGATCGCGGTATTGCGGTCCACAATGTCCTTACAACATTTTACCGGCGCTGGAAGGCCATGGGAAAAAGGAGGGTGATTCCTTCTGAATTGTCAGATGCAACCACGCTCATGATGGAGATTGCATCAGAAGAACTCATGAAGCAATCATTCCAGAGCCCGCTCTGGGAAGCGACCTGCGTACAGATGCTCGGGAGTAGTACGACCGGCCCCGGGATCTTCCGGCTGTTCCTTGAGAAGGAGGCTGCCGAAGAAGGCTCACCGCTTGTGCCGGCATTTTTTGAACTGGCATTCGGCATGAAATCCCACGACTCTGATGATCCTGAATCGGTACCGAAGCCTGTCGAACTTACCGGGGATGCGGGATCAGAATCCATCCGGATCAAAGGGAGGATCGACCGGATCGATCTTACGCCAGACGGGTTCTTTTCGATCTCCGATTACAAGACCGGTTCACAGCTTGCCAGTACAAAAGATATCGAGGCCGGCACAGCCCTGCAGCTTCCCCTGTATCTCCTTGCCTTCGAGAAGATCTCGGGAAAGACCGGGGTTGCTGCAGGGTATTACCGGATCCGGAGGGAGGTTGACAACAAATTCGTGCTGCTCGATGAGCCGGCACGGGACTTCATCATCTCATCCCGTCCACGGGTTACAAAAGATTTCCGTGAACTTCTCCTCAGATCGCACCGGCAGGCATCGGGGTATATCCGCAGGATCCGGAGCGGAAGTTTTCCGCTTCCTGTTGAAGAGAAGTGCCCGAACCAGTACTGCGAGTTTTCAACCATCTGCCGGTTCGATCCATTCCGCATGTTCTTTACCGGGGAGGAGGCCTGATCATGCCGGCAACCGGGCGGCAGAACGAGGCGATAACGGAACATGACCGGAGCATGGTCGTGACTGCCGGGGCCGGTACCGGCAAGACCTACGTGCTCGTGCAGAAGTATGTCAACCTCATCGAGACCCGGGGTGTGGGTGTTCCGGAAATCCTTGCCCTGACCTTTACGGACAAAGCGGCAGCGGAGATGAAAGAGCGGATCAGAAAAGAGATCTCGCGACGGTCCGGGCCTCTCTGGGAGAAGGCGGCAGACGACTTTATGGTCGCGCCGGTCCAGACATTCCATTCATTCTGTGCGCAGATCCTGCGGGAGTTCCCGCTGGAGACCGGCCTCGATCCCGGGTTTGCAGTGCTGGACGAGGACCTGATGGCTCGCATTCACAGCCGGTCGTACGAGGAACTGATCCACCGGGCCCAGCCGGAGCCGGTCAACAGGGCAACCGTGCAGGTGCTCTCCTGCACCGACCAGTACACGCTCCGCAAAATGCTCTTTTCGATGTACGGGAAGCGGGACCAGTACCTCCGGTTTTTCAAAGCGCTTAAAGAGGATGAATCAGGAGTACTTGCTTTCTGGCAGGAGGATGTGCACCGGTTCCGGGACGCCGAACTTAGATCCCTTGCAACTGATCCGCAGTTTTCATCGGATGTCAGCACGCTCCGAAATTTTGCCGCAGCGTACGAGGGAGTGAATGACAAGGCTGTACAGTACCTTTCCGGGATCCGGTCTTCCCTTGATGAGTTATCCCGGTTCTCCGACGCATCGGCATTCTGCAGTGCTGCCACTGAAATTCTTTCTAACCGGCCTGGCAACGTGGGGAATAAAAAGGTCTGGAGAGGAAACGATCTCGACCAATTCAGAAGAGCCCGCAGGAGCCTTGTTCAGGTTCTTGAACAGAAAGAACCGCTCTTCCGCTTAACCGTTGATCCTGCCGATCCGCTGATCACCGGTTCCCTGCAACTGCTTCACAATCTCTCCTTTGTATTCCCGCGCTATCTTGAGATTGTTGGCGCTAAGAAATCAACGCACGGCGGGCTTGATTTTTCCGACCTGATCCTGTATGCACGGGAACTTTTCACGCAGCATTCCGATATCGTCGCAACGCACTTTGCCCGGCGGTACCGGTACATCCTTGTCGATGAATTCCAGGACACCGACCCGACACAGTTCGATGTCGTGCTCGCGCTTGTCGGCGACCTGCAGCCCACCACGGACTGTCTCTTCATCGTTGGCGATCCCAAGCAGTCCATCTACCTGTTCCGGGATGCGGACGTGACCCGGTTCAAGGCGGCTCAGGAGATCATCGAACGCTCCTGCATGGGAAAGACAGTAGATCTCGACACCAGCTTCCGGAGCACGGGCGAGGTGATCGGGTTTGCCAACATCCTTTTCAGATCGCTCTTTTCGTCAACTGAAAAACCGTGGGAGTTTCCGTACGAGCGGATCCTGACTTCCCCGGGACGGGCGGAACACCACGGGACGATCGAACTGCTGCTGCCACGTTCGGGAGAGACCAGTTCTGAAACGAAACGGAACGAGGCGGAGATTGTGGCCCGGCGGATCCAGTCCCTTGTCTCATCGCGGATCGGGGTGTACGAGGAGCAGGCCGATCACACGTTCATGAAACGAGCGGCACGGTACGGGGATATCGCGCTCCTCCTTGAACAGCGGACGAACCTTCCGCAGTACCTTGCCGCGCTGACCCGGTTCAACATCCCGTACTATGTCCATGGCGGGACGGGCTTTTATGGACGGCAGGAGATCTACGATCTTTACAACCTGCTCGCGTTTTTAGAGAATGAGCATAACGATGTGTGTTTGTTCGGTGTGCTGCGCTCGCCGTACTTCGGGATGTCGGATGCCGAACTCTACTTCCTGTCGCGTGAGCCCGGTGCTTCGTTTATTGAAAAACTCCGGCGCTCTGCCGGAAGGAGTGCGTCTGCCGGACGGGCATTGCGCCTTCTCTCTTCATGGCAGGAGTACGCAGGCCGGACCGGGCTTGTCGTACTGATCCGGAAGATCCTATCAGAATCCGGCGTGTACGCGGTGTACGGGGCGCTGCCGCAGGGTGCGCAGATCCTTGCCAACATCGAGAAGCTGGTCGCGATCGCCCGGCAGCGGGAAGAGGAGGGGCTCTACGGTCTTTCTGATTTCACGGCCGACCTCCGGATCGCGATGGAGGACGAAGAGCGCGAGGGCGAGGCGCCGCTCGATGCGTTATCGGAGCACGCCGTCAACATCATGACCGTCCACGCGGCAAAAGGCCTTGAGTTCCCGATCATCGTTGTCCCGGACATGGGCGTTTCGTTCCGGGACCGGCCGGAGAACATCATGATCGGCGACGACCCCCGGCTGGTCGGGGTTAAGGTTCCTGACCCTGACGACGGGTATGCCCCTGCCGAATCGCCGGTCCTCACCGCGCTGCGCGAGATCCAGCGGCAGAAGGAACGGGCGGAGAAAAAACGGTTGTTGTATGTCGCCCTGACCCGGGCCCGGGACCACCTCATCATGAGCGGGGTTTTACCGGAAGAGCCGCAGGCATCACTGGCCTTTGCCCGGACCCGGATTGAATGGATCTGCTCGGCGTTCAACATCACACCCGACGCAATCACGGCCGGCGGGATTACACTCGATCCTGGCGAAGGGTTCCGGCCTGTTCATCTCAAAATCATAACAGACCCGGCGGCGATTCCTGCGGAGACAGTTGAAGCGAAACCGTCGCTGATTACAGTTCCCGCCGATTGTGCCGGCATGACCGGAGGGCGCGTCCGGATAGAATATATACCAGAACCGGATTCTCACCGGGTGTACACCGTATCCGAGCTGGAGAAGATTGCCGGTGTTCCGGTTCCGGATCACCGGCCGGTCGTAGCGAAGTACCTGCCGAACGTTAACGGGACATTAAAGGGAACCATCATCCACGAAGTACTTCGGGGCCGGGATGCCGCAACTGTGCTGAAAGAATATGGCGAATATTCGGAAAAGCATGTCCGGCAGTGCGAGGATATTGTTGCAAAGTTCCGTTCGTCCGATCTGATGAAGCGGGTGAAGCGGGAGTTCTGCGAGCTGCCGTTTGAGGTTACCGTTGATGGGAAGTGGGTAACGGGGAAAATTGACCGGTTATGTGAACTCTCTGAGGGATCTTGGATTGTGATCGATTATAAGTCGGAGCCGGTTTTACCAGATGAGTATGCTTCTGTGGCGAAGGAGTACGAGGTATCGATGGCAATATACTGTGAGGCTGCCCGGCAAATCATGAAGAAAGCGGAAATCTCCGGGTACTTTTTCTTCATAGAGACCGGGGATTTTTCCGGGCCGAGGTTTCGTAAGTCTAAATCCGGTTAATTCAACGGGATTAAGTCTGGCGAATCCGTACAGCGTTTATCGACCATTTCCCATTCAAACTTCTTCGCGTTATCAAGGTCTTCCCTGCCTGCCCCGGTTCAACAAGAACATTTTGCCCGGGAATTCACGAACACTGAGATATCGGTCATATTTCCGGATGTTTGGTTGGATGGGTAAATAGGACGATCGGCCTCAGGAATCTTTCTCAGTACTGATGGAGCAGTATGAATCTCAATAATTGTGAAATGCAGATTGAATAAATTTTTGTACGAGAAATATTCAATACACTTTTATCATTAGGGGAATTCCAATGAAATCTGAAGTGATTATCTGCCCCAAATGCCGGACAAAGATCCCTTTGACCGAAGCCATAACATCACAAATTCGGGAAGATCTGAAAAAAGAATTCGAATCTGAACTCAAAGAAATCAAGGAAAAAACGGAAAAAGATCTGATTGAAGAAAAAGAAAAAATTGCGAATGAAGCCAAAGAAATGGCCGAATTAAAAGTAAAGATCGACTTGGACGATTTACGGCAACAGATTTCAGAGAAAGATGAAAAATTACAAGCTGCGCATAAGAATGAATTAGAACTTCGGCAAAGAGCCCGGGAACTTGAAGCCAAGGAAAAAGAGATCGATCTTGAAATTTTGAAACGAGTCGATGAAAGCCAAACTCGAATAAAAGAGGAATCTATTCAGAAGTTTCAACTTGAATTAGATGATTTACGACAGCAGGTTTCAGAGAAAGATGAAAAAATTAACGCTGCCCTTAAGAAAGAATTGGAATTCAGACAAAAAGAAAGAAAACTTGACGACCGTAAAAAAGCGATCGAGCTAGAAATTTTAAAACGGATTGATGAAGAGCGAAATACGATTCAGAATGACGCAATAAAAAACTTTCAGGAACAATTCCGATTACAGTTGGCAGAGCGAGAAAGCAAGATCCAAAGCTTGTCTTCTACCGTTGACGAATTACAAAGAAAAATCGCCCAAGGATCGCAACAACTCCAAGGCGAAGTTCTGGAACTAGAACTTGAAGATTTACTTCGGGACCTGTTTCCCTCAGATGTTATTAAACCAATCGCGAAAGGCGCGAGAGGTGCAGACATCCTCCAAAAAATTTTCCATTCCGGTACGTATTGCGGTTCGATCATTTGGGAGACTAAACGGGCCAAGGCGTGGCATAAAGATTGGATTACTAAATTGAAATCCGATCAGAATGATGCAAAAGCAAATACAGCAGTTTTGTATTCCACGGTTTTTCCTAAAGAGATGGAATGTTCTGGCCAAATAGATGGAGTCTGGGTTACCGATCATTCTTCAATGCCCGGATTGGCAACCGCTCTAAGGGTTGCCTTAATTGAGGTAGCTCGGGAAAGGATTGTTTCAACTGGAAGAAATGAAAAAATGGAATTATTGAATAACTACGTAAACAGTCCGGAATTCCAGCAAAAAGTGATAAGTATTGCCGAGAGCATCAAAGCGATGCAGGATGATTTAACAAAAGAAAAACGGGCGATGGAAAAAATCTGGGCAAAACGAGAAAAGCAAATTCAGGGTGTCGTCCTCAACACCGTTCGCATTGTGGGAGATATGCATGGGATTATTGGAAAATCTCTGGAAGAAATCAAAGTGTTCGAGTTGGAAGAAGCATCAGAAAGTGACGAATAGGTAAGTTGTCCAGATTCAGAGGATAGATAATGGGATTTCTGCGTGACTGATTCATCCGATTTTTTATTTCTTGACAGTAACGCGCTTATCAGTTTACCTATTAACGAAAAAATAAAGACAATTATGGCAATGATTGCAGCGATCAGGCCGGCGAGAAGAGCAGCGTCTCGTTTTGAAATTTTTTTCCGTCCCACATGATTCCATATTGTTATTTTTCGTATTAAAATCATGTATAAAAAATTTAAAAAATACTTCAGTTGAAGTTTGCAACAGCGTAAGGAAACCCGGTGGATATTTAGGAGCACGGGGGGTAGATGTATTCCTTTTTCCGGAAAGTTTCATGAGAAGATTGTACAGGAAAAAGATTCCGGAAATTTGGAAAATATTGTCCAACTGCCCGGAATTAATAACCCACTCAATTCCGTGATACTTCTCCTCTGCATTTGCTGAATTTACGTCGGTACCTGTCGAAGTAAAATATTGATCTTACCCCCAAAACAAGTCTTCTTTCCGTTTTTACAGGCTACAGTCCGATCCGGCAGGAGATCGCCTGTCCAAAAGCGTCTAAAAGCGATCTTTTTAGAGGCCATTTTCAGCCGAAATAAGGTAAACGGATGGCAATTTAAGCGTATTCCAAAAACCATGTACCGGAATTCGCTGTTTTGTGCAACCTGATTGGAAAAAACCTGTCCCACCGGCAGGTGAGTGAGCAGGGGCTACCGTCGGAGAGTATCCTAATAAGAAGTATCTCGACTCCTATGCTTCCTGCAGCTGATTTGCCGGGATTGTCCGACAACAACCTGCCATGAAATTTACGTCGATGTCCGTCGGAGACTCCCCCTGATCTTATGCTCAAAACAGGGGTTTTTCCATGTTTCACAGGTTACAGCCCGACCCTACCCGGGATCGTGGCTTGTAACTGTGCTAAATACTGCTTTTTCCGGGCACGCTATATACCGATTCCAGCCAATCGGGGGCTGAACTGCGGATTTCGAGAAAGAATAGTGTCGATTTTGGGTGAAACAGTGTCGGTTAGTCCTCCGTCAGGAGCAATCGGAGCCTGAAACGGGCCCGGTTTCCTTAGGCTCAGAAAGGCTTCTTCACAGATGGCGACAGGGGGATCCTCCATATAGGCCAAGGTAAATAGTGCTCTTTCACATACTTACGACCGCCGACTCCGGACAAACCTCCGCAAACCGGCAGCTCAAACACTCGCGTTGCGAAGGCCTCGCCGGAAAATCCCCGTACTCATAACTCGCGTTCATCGCCGCAAATTCCCGGGGGATCATCTCCTGAACCCCGCGTAACTGTTCATCGAAGAAGGCATAGGGCTTCGTTATGCCGGTCTTCAGGAATACGAGTTCGGTCCCGATCTCATCGGAACTCATCTTGTAATACTCCTTTGCCCACAGCACATACGCCGCCATCTGGAGTTCCGTCTCGTATTCGTCATCGTCCCTGCCGGTCTTCCAGTCGGTGAGGACGAGAGTGCCGTCCGGCTGTTTCCCGACAAAATCCACTTTGACCGTTACCCCGATATCCCCGATGCTGAAATGATCGAACTCCTCGTGCCGCAGGCATTCCCGGCTATTGTAGCCCGGCCATTTTTCAAAGAAAATTTTCAGGCACACTTTTCCGTTCTCATCGATGGCAGCAAAAAATGAATCAGTAATTTTCTCTCCGTTATGGTATTCAGTAAATGTCTCGCCACCCACATTTTTGTAAAGCGAGACTTTTTTCGAAAACGCATTCATTGCTTCTGCCAGGTCCATCGGCTTGTTCTCGCAATGGAGTTGGATCTGCTTGTCGATGATATCGTGAATGAGCTGGCCCTGGACAACAAATTTGGAAGTGAAGTTCTTGAGCCACCGGATTTTTTCAGGATTTACGACTGGTGCGGATTTGACATACGGGGCGATGTATTCAAAATAGTACTGGCGCTGGCACCGGTTCCAGACCCGGTGTTTTGTGAAGGACCAGGAATTTATTTTGAAGAAAAAGTTGTCTAACTCCACCATATGTTTGAGTTGTGGACTGCCACGAAATATCTTCCTCTTTCACTTTGTCTTCAGCCAAATCTGATTATAGTCTGATAAGTTATCAGAGACCTGCACCCCCTTTTTATTCCCAGCTTCTCGCCCATTTTCACATCGGTATCCGAAGTGAGATTTCACCAGTCTGGTTCCCAAAACAGGCCTTCTTTTTCTTCCGGCATACCACACCCCGATCCCCCCTGAGATCGTGCCCGTAATTAGTGCTATTTGATGATTTTTTGGAACCCGCCGGGTGCCGATTCAAGCCAAACAGAGGTCATTTTGGGCATTTCGAAAAATAACCGTGTCGGTTTTTGGCAAAACTGTGCCGGTACCGTAGTCCGGACCCTGTGAAAAGGACAGGCCAGGATCCATTCTACCGTCGGAGACTGCCGTCCGGAAAAGTACTGCTGTCTCCCATGCTTTTTGCAGCTGTATGACCCGGGTTGTCAGACACCTCATATCCCGATCACTGCCAAGCCCTGATCCGGGCATTCTCAAAACAGGGGTTCTTTTCCAAACCTGTATCCTAGGTCGACCGGTCGTTAGATCCTCTGTCCAAACAGGTTTAAACAGGCCGTTTTTAAACCGCACAAACACCATATTCAGTGCAAAAGAAGCGATTATAGCAATAATCCGGGGAACTATGTCCAGAAACCCCCAAAACAGGCCGGTCATGTTTGGATCCGGATCCGGTGTTTTTGGCAATCCGGGCTCAAAATATGGCCGGATTAGTTTCAGCACTCTCATGCTCCTGTGAGGACTCCCTGATCTGATCCATACTTCCGGAATTTCAGGAACGCCCGTGATCCAACCTTCGCATGATCTCTTTTTCCCGTTCAATTTCTGCAACGAGTTCCTGTTCGCTGGGGAGGTAGAGTTTGTACCGCGATGCGAAGAGCTGGCTGCTGTCATTGAGTACCGAGTACCGCACGACCGTTTCGTCTTTTTCCGTGCAGAGAATGATGCCGATCGTCGGATTATCTTCGTTTGTTTTTACCCGGTCCTCGAACAGCCGCACGTACATATCCATCTGTCCGATATCCTGATGTGTCAGCCTTCCCGTTTTGAGATCGATGAGGACGAAACATTTCAGGATAAAGTGATAGAAAACAAGATCGATATAAAACTCCGATGTCTCAGTACTGATCCTGAACTGGCGGCCAACAAACGAGAATCCTTTTCCCAGTTCCAGGAGGAACTGCTGGAGTTTGTCGATCAGCGCCTTCTCAAGATCCCGTTCGAGATACGATAAAGATTCCGGGATTTGCAGGAATTCCAGGACATACGGGTCCCTGATAAAATCCTCCGGGCGCGTGGCAAGCGACTGCGTTGCTTCTTTTGCCTCAGCTATGACAGCATCCCGGCTGCGGCTTTTTAAGAGACGTTCAAAATAAAGTGAATCGATCTGCCGCTCAAGGGCCCGGACACTCCAGTTCTGGCTGATTGCCTCCCCGATGTAATATCCCCGGGCAGCAGGATCCTCCACCCGCATCAGGAGCCGGTAGTGCGACCAGCTCAATCCGCTACACACTGTGTAGCCAATTTTATTAGGAGGGATATCGTCCTCGCGGCATCCACGTGGGAAGACAAGGAAAAACTGCCGGAAGTTCTTGAGGTTCGCGACAGAAAAACCGCGCCCGAATTCACCAGTCAGTCGCCCGGCCAGATCTTCGAGAAGGTGAGTCCCATATCCTGCCCGGCTCCTGCCAGCCTGCTCTTCTTCTACGATCAACCGCCCGATGTTCCAGTACGCTTCGACCATTGCATGGTTGACGGCTTGGTAAGCCCTCTGCCGTGCGTCGTGAATTATCTGCCGGAGCGTATCATACAGGGGATTTGGAACATCGGGGTGGACTGGCATAAGATCATTTCCTCCGGTACTCCGGTGGAACAGATCACGATAATATATGATTACGCGTGCACCGGGAAAGTAAGAACATGCCTGATAATCGTCGTTTCATGAGTGGGTTAAGAGATTGGGGGAGTTGGTGGCGCGATGGGGTAGTGTACCAGTGATTGACCATGCTGTGGTTCCCGGATATTGCCAAGAGCGGCTGCTGGGCATGATCGCCGCCGTGTGTGCGGAGGAGTTTGTGGCGAAGCCATCATACATGGGGTGCCGGACCTGCGATTATACGGATCTGTGCGAGACAGGGGAGAAGGGAGACCGGTCATGAGATTGTATATCCCATACCGAAGACGGGTTCCGGAACATTACCGGAATTTTTCATCTGATAAAAAGATTCTTTGATGAAAATTACGGGTCCTGCAATTCAGGGGCCGAGATAAATGGCGTCCGTAATTTCCTTAAAATGCGGATCGCCGGTCACGACTTTATGGTCGCCGTTCCGTGCCGTGGCAAGGATGATCGAGTCGGCGATCCCGGCAACTTCCCGTTTTTTCAAGTGCCCTGCAGCAACCGCGATATCCTCATCAACCGGCAGGATGGAGCTTCGTGCCCGGATATCGTCAAGACAGGTCCGGATGGTGGCCTCGTCCTGTCCCCCTGAAACAAAGAACCGGACAACTTCTGCAAGGGTGATCGTTGAGGTGAAGAGCGGGGAATCGTTCTCGATCCACTTTTTTGCCGCTTCGTTTCCCCGCCAGTATTCCACCCAGACCCACGTGTCAATGACGTATCCGATGGGAATCCTCCTCCTCGTCCCGGACAAATGACGGAGCGCCCGCAAGAAGCCCGAACGTCGAGGGGCGGTGTTTCTTCCGTTCCTTTATCAGGAACCGGATCGCGTCCTCGTAAGTTTCCGCGTCTGCTTCGGTTTTTACCCGGTCAAGGTCCAGTTTGGTATTCCCCGATACCTGGATCGAGGTCTTCTGCCGGATACCGTGTTTTTTCATGTTTGTCCGTACCGATCCCATCCCGGCCGATGGATTTGTTCCAGGCTTTTTAACCCGCATCCGCCGGGACTTCCCGTGCTTGCTTGCGTTCTGCTGCATACCTGCTATAACTTATAGCGCTATAGATTATAATAATTGGCATGCGGCAATCCCCTTTCCATGTTGTCACGAGTGCAGGAGATAGTCGCGGCGGTGTGTGTGAGGGAATTTCTTGTGAGGCCGTCATACATGGGGTGCCGGACCTGCGATTTTACGGATTTGTGCGAAGCCGGGGAGAAAGAATGAGGGCCGGCTGCCCGAAAAGATCCCGCCCGTTCCTGCAGGGAGAAATGAAAAAAAATGGTATCAGGGGAACCTGACAATCACATTGTTCTCCATGAGCCGGCTCTGCTGGGGCACCGGCTCTTTATCAAAGGTGACAATTTTTGAAAATTCAGACCACATCTGGTTTATCGAATAACCCGGCCTGGAGAGCCGCTCCTCGGCGAGCGTCTGGTTGACTTTTCCAATCACGTTAAACGAGCGGTACACGTGGGGATAGCCTTCGGCACCGAGGAAGGACGCTTTGTCCGTCACGACCTGGAAATGGAGGTGCGGGATGTCGGAGTTGCCGGAATTGCCCATCAGGCCGAGCACCTGGCCTTCTTTCACGCTCTCACCGGGCTTCACCCGGACCGACCCGTTGACCATGTGGGCATAGCAGGCGTATTTTTTGTTCCCGATATCTACGATGACGTAGTTTCCTGCCGCGGTGGCGACCGTTGCCGGCGGGGCGGAGTAGATCGTTTCGATATCCGGCAGGACGTCTGAGGCATCCACGACCGTCCCGCCCGCAACCGCATGGATCTCTTTGCCAAACCCGTAATAGTTCCGGGCAAGGGTCGCATTACCATGAGCAGCCTGCCCGGTTGCCGGGTCCACGAGGATCCAGTCCTGGGCATACCGCTGGGGGACTCTGGGAACGCCGTTCATGGTGATCTGGGCGCGGAAGTGGTGTGTCAGCGGCGAAGTCGTCTCCATCGCAAGCCAGCCCGGGCCCTGCATCGGGGGACCGACGACCACCGGTGCAAGACCTTTTTGTACGGCAACGTCACCGCCGGTTATGGTCAGGGGGGAAAGGCCGGCTGCGGTCCGGTTCAGGGTGAGCCGGTGGGAGAGCCGGTCCGGTACGGCATCAGGGCTGACCACGAACCAGATCGATATTCGGGGGACGGGGACTTTTCCCGTGCCGTTCTGGAGCTCGGCCGGTGTGGGCGGCGGGACACTTGCCGGGTGGTACAGGGCAGATAACAGTTCGCCGTCGGCGGTGTAGATGACTTTTCCGGTGACCGGGTCGATGACCTCGACCTTCTCCGGCGCAAGCGTTATATCATTTGCCGCTTTGAGTTCAAGTTCGTAGGCAAGGTTGACGCCGTCCGTACTCGCGACCGGGATGGGCGGAAACGGAACGGTCATGTTCACAAAGGATGTTTCCGGTGCCTTAGGCTGCTCAGCTGCAGGCTGGATGCATCCTGCAGCAAGGACCAAGGCGATGCCGATAATGAGGATGAGGAGAGAATGCTTCGCGGACATGATGGTAACGATCGATCGTTGGTGTTCCGGAAAATAAAGAGAGACGATTTGAGATCCATATGGCCGGACATCCGGAACGGCCTCCCCGTCAGATTACACCGGAAAGAGGAAAGCCGTACCACTCACAGCACCCGTGATACCCCGGGCATCGCACGGATCAGGTGGGCAAGGGCAAACGAGATGCAGATGGCCAGCGGGAGCACGATGGCAAATTTTGCAAGCTGCGGGAGGGCAATACCCGCGAACACAAGGGAGATGGATATGAGGACGACCGGGTGGAAAACGTACACGGCGTAGGAGTCCCCGGCCATCGCGCCGGTTACCGGCCCCTGCGAGTTGAGATATCGGGAGAAGAGCCAGAGCAGTGAGGTGATGATCATCATGCACGCCATCTGCTCCCAGAGGGCATAGAGCACGGACTGCCACTGGAGCCCGCCCGTGATGAGCGAAATCCCTGCCGGCGAACCGAGGACCGCGGAGACGAAGAACGGCTGGATGGCTATGAGTGCAAGGGCCGCGAGCGTGCATGCCTTCCCCAGACGGTCGGGGATGGTATCGAACCACCGGTTGTGCGCCGCATACAAGCCGACGATGAAGAGGGCGATATACTGCGGGAAGAACGGGATCTGGAAATTGAACAGCCATGTTGACCCGATTGGAACAAAGATACGGACGAGCGCCGTGATGATCCCCAGCAGGAGCCCGAAGGCAGCGATGGCGGCAAAACCCGGGAACGGGTGCGGTTTTTTGTAGCCGGGCTCGTCCGGCCGGTGCAGCCCGGTCCATGCAAGGTACGCAAACGTTGCCACGATTAAGAAAAAGACAAACCACATGGGCCCGAACCCGGGACCGGTTACCGGGTTCAGAATGGTTGCCACGGGCAGGGGAAGCGGTGCGCCAGCTACCGTAAGGATAAGCAGGAGAAGGGGGCTGAGGACAAGCACCCAGAAAAGGAGCGGAATGCCGAGCCGCACCAGCCGGTCACGCGTGAACTTTTCCCGGCCCTTTCTCAGGAGCGAGGACGGGACGAAATACGCCGAGACCAGGGTGAAAAAGCCCATGAAGAACGACTGGTTCAGCGAATCGATGATGGCAAGGACAAGCGGTGTCCCGGGAGCATTGCCCGGGTCCACAAAGAACCAGCTGCCGGGGCCGCCATAGGTGATCGAACAGTGCGTCATGATCACAAGGCAGATCAGGACAATCCGGATATTATCGATAAAAAGGAGTCGCGGGCCGGATTTCTTTCCTGATGGTTGCGCGACAGACATTTACAAAGATTCTTCCGGCTATGCTCATTATCCATGCGATTTGTTCCAGGCCGGGGGGTCTCTGGCAATCATAGCGAGTGAAATGTACTTCCGGCAGAACAACCGGGGCGGTTCTTTGCGGACAGCAATCTCCTCCGGTAACTGTTAAATAATGATGAATATAATATTCGCTTACGCTTGGACCCTGGCCCGAAACCGACGCCGGATATGGTCCCGGGTGCATGGCGCCGTACCGGCTCTCTCCACGGCGGTTGCTGTCGCGCGAGTGTCCGGCGGTCCCGGCCGATCGTGCACCAGCGGCCCGAAGGCCCGGAGAAAAAACAACATGAAACTGCCCCGCCTGAACCTCACGAGCTGGATACTGCTGGGGTTCATCCTCGGGATTTTCACGGGCCTTGTCTTTGGGGACCTCTGCTCGTTCATGAAACCTCTTTCCGAGGCGTTCATCAAGATCTGGCAGATCACGATCCTGCCTTCCGTCGCCCTCTCCCTGATCGTCGGTATCGGGAGCCTGAAGCGGGACACGGCAAAAGCCATCGCACTCAAGGCGTTTTTGGTCATCCTGCTGATCTGGGTCATCGGCGTCGTGGGGTTTTTCTCGTTCCAGCTGGCATTTCCCCCCCGGATAGAAGCCTCCTTCTTCAGCACCCAGGACCTGGCCCAGAAGACCGGTATCGACCTCATCGACCAGTTCATCCCGTCAAATCCCTTCCTCTCCCTGTCAAATGGGATCATCCCGGCAACCGTGCTCTTCTGCCTGTTCCTGGGGTTTGCCCTGATGCTGGACGACGGGAGCGGGCCGGTCCTTTCCATCCTCCGGGCCCTGCTGCGGGCGCTCGACCGCATGACGCACATCATTGCCATGACCTTCCCGGTCGGCATCTTTGTCATCACCGCCGTGATGGCAGGGACCCTGACCTTCGAGGGGTTCCTGGACCTCCAGGTATTCATCATCACCCTTGCCGCTGCCGCCATCCTGCTTGGTCTTGTGGTCATGCCCCTTTTAGTCACCTGCTTTACCACCTTCCATTACCGGGACATCCTTGCCGCCGCCTCAAAGCCCCTGCTCCTCGCCTTCTCGACCGGCACGGAATTCATCACCCTGCCGCTGATCACCGATGGGGTTGAGAAGCTCTTCTCCGGGAAGGCCCGGGAACCTGATACCGCCAACGGAGGGGGGACGGGCCCGGCCGGAGACCCCGGTGTGGACCCTGCCCGGGGCGAGATACGGTCGTACAGCGAGATCCTGGTGCCTGTTGCCTATACTTTCCCGCTGCTGGGCGGCCTCGTCCCCTTCCTTTTCATCCTCTTTGTGGCCTGGCTGTACCATGACCCGCTGAACTTCGTTGAACAGGTGAAACTCATTGTCGTGGGGATCCCGAGCTTCTTTGGATCGTCCAAGATCTCGGTGATCTCGCTCCTGGACCTGATGCACCTCCCTGCCGACGCGTACAACCTGTACATCAGCTCGGGGATCCTCCGGCAGGCCTTCGTGGCCCCCTTAAGCGTCATCTCGATCTTCTCGTTCTCCACGATCACCATTGCCCTCACCACGAACCGGTGCCGGTTCCGGTGGAGGAGGGCGCTCATGTCGCTTTTCATCGTCATCCTGCTGGCAGCCCTCCTCATCGCCGGGCTGCATACGGGCTTCACGTACCTGCTGGCAGGCACCTACCACGGGGGCGACCAGATCTCCCGGATCGAGCTGCCCCCTGATCCGGAGGGAAAACGGCTGGACAGTGTCGTGAACACGACGGTCTACCTGCATAAGGAGGATGTCCCGGCCATCGTTCCTGCGGCCTCCGGCAGAAGCGATGAGGTCCGGCAGATCCGGGAGAGGGGAGTACTCCGTGTCGGGTACAACAGCAACAATGTCCCGTTCGTGTTCTTCAACGACAAGGGCGAACTGGTGGGATACGACGTGGAGATGGCCTACGACCTGGCCCGGACCCTGAATGTCTCCCGGATCGAGTTCGTTCCGATCACGGGGACCAACCTTGCCGAATCCCTCGATAGCGGTTACTGCGACATCATCATGTCTGCGGTCATGGTGAACGGGGAGAGGCTCGATGCGATGAAATTCACCGACCCGACCGTCACCGTCCACTTGGCGTTCGTTGTACCGGACGGGAAGAAGGGGGAGTTTGTGAAGCTGGATGATGTGAAGCAGATGGACGGCCTGAGAGTTGCCGTCTTCAACAACACGGCGATGGTCAAGGTGGCAGGGCAGCTGCTCCCCCGTGCAACCATCGTCCCGATCGACTCGCGCGAGGAGTTCTTCGAAAAGGGCAGGGCGGATGCCCTGATGATTCCCGCCGAGGAAGGGTATACCCTGACCCTGCAGTACCCGTTCTTCGATGTGGCCATCATCGAACCCTACGATTCTTACCTGATGATGTACGGGTACCCGGTAGCCCGTGACAGCAGCGAGTCCTACCTCCTCGCGCTGAATTACTGGATCACGATGGAAAAGGACTACGGGATGCTCCAGAAAAAGTACGATTACTGGGTGCTCGGCAAGATCCCGGGAGCGGTCGGGCCCCGCTGGTCCGTGGTGCGGAACGTGCTGCACTGGGTTGCCTGATCTTTTCATCCCGCAAAGGGACAAATGCGGCCGGGGCGCTGCCCTAAAAAAAGTGACAGTGGTGTACCTGCGTAAGCGTTAGCTCAGGCCCTGGCTCCCGGGCGACCATGTACGAGGGAGGTTGTGGAGAGGGCGTCACACATAGGGTGCCGGACATGTGATTATACGGATTTTTGCGAGGTGGGGGAGAAGGAGTGAAATTTTTTTGCAGCTCCTGGTGTATCAGAGAAAAAATGAATATCTTTACCGCATAAAGGTACATCCATGAAATATACGGTCGTGCTTGAACCCCAGGAGGAAGGAGGTTTTACCGTCCAGTGCGTGGAGATCCCCGGCGCGATCAGCCAGGGTGAGACCCGGAAAGAAGCGCTTGCCAATATAAAAGAAGCAATAGAACTTGTCCTGGAAGTCCAGCGGGAAGAACTCCACAGGAATATCCCTGCAGCCCGGTGGGAGATTTCCAAGGTCGAAGTCGCTGATGTCGCGTAAACTCCCGGTCATCTCCGGCGAGGATATGGTAAAGTATCTCGTAAAACAGGGTTTTACCGTACGACGCCAGACATCAAGTCATATTGTTGTACAGAACGCGTGGCTTTGTTTTTTCCGTACCTCTTCATCGCGAACTTAAAAAAGGCACCCGGAACGCGATCCTGAAACAGGCTGGAATTGCCCTCGACGATTTCAGGAGAAATTACCGGTAATATTCCCTTGAGAGAGTTTACAGACGGTTGCCGTGTATCAGCAACCCGACGAGTTCAGGCCCCGGCTCCATATCATGAACAATTAAAAAAATCAGAATATTTTTTGATGTCCCAACAGCCGCGGTGTGCCGTTCAGCAGAGCGACTCCCCGGTACCCATGATCCTTCCCGTGACATTGTTGGCGGTATCGAGGACGCCGTGGGCGAACAGGTAGACGTGATAGTACCCGAGGATGGCCGATACATTATTCGCGGCATCGAGCGCCGTGTAGAGAACGATGCACGAGAGCACCAGCACCGACGCGAGGCCCGGCTTCTCGTTCTGCCGGAAGAGGTACGGGACCGCAACCATTAACGGCAGCAGGGCGAGGATCCCGAGCACCATGCACGGGACCATGCCGATTGAAGCAAAGCAGGCGGCGGACGTGGAGCTGCACTCCATGAAGTGCTCCTTCTGCACCGAGGCCAGGTAGAGCGTGCACGCTGACGCGAGCGTGGCACAGGAGATCGCGGCCGCAATGAAGATCCAGTATCGTTTGTGGAAGTTCACGTTGTGTCCCCGTGGGTCATGTCATAACCGGGACCGCTCTTTGCCTTTTCATTACAGGTGTGAGGAAGAACCGATCCAAAATTATTTTTTCCGGTTATCAGGCAGACGATCGCAATCAAAGAATGCCTGTGCGTTCTTCTCCAGTTCATATTATCCAGCGGTATCGTATCGTTCGAAGTAACATTCACCGGACGACTTCTTTTCACCGGGTTTGAGTGCGAGAAGGAGGCTGTCAGCGTGTTCACGGCAGACATAGGCACAACAGCACCCGAATGACTGGAACCCGATTGCATCCTTCTCACAGTGTTCACACTTTTGTTTTACTGCTATGGTTATCCTCTATTGAATTTTTTTTATGGATACTCTTTTTGGTCTTTGCGCCCCGGGACCATGCCGATTGCAGCAAAGCATGCGGCGGACGTTGAGTTGCACTCCATGAAATGTTCCTGTATCGAGGCCATGCAGAGCGTGCATGCTGACGCGAGCGTGGCACAGGAGATCGCGGCTCCGATTAAGATCCAGTACCGCTTGTCGAAGTTCATCTCGTCTTAGTTTTCTGCCGGGGCGGTATTGAAGGGGATGGTTGGGGGCCTTGGGTTGATAGAGGAATTGACAGGGAATGGCGTTGTGCGTGGGCTGCCGTATATGCGATTATGGGGATCTGTGCGGGATGGTGGGAAGAGGGGTTTGAGAGGTCAGAACCTGCTTAACCTCTTTGTGCCGGATTGTGCCGGCCCATACCCGGGGAAAAATGTAACGGGGTGTTGACGAAAACCCGGTTATTCCGCAATATCCGCGAACCGGGTCAGCGCCGCATTCTCCGATAGAGTGCCCCAAACACCAGCCCGGTTATTACAAGTCCTTCCTCTACCGGCGATTTCGTCGGAACCGGTGCTTGGCCGGATCCAGCGGTTTCTGTTCCGGAAATATCCGGTGAAGAGACCCCTTCTCCGGGATGAGGAGGATTTGTATAGAGCACATGGACCATCCAGTCGAACTCGCCGGCTTTGTAGTTCTGTTTTCCAATCGTTGAATTATCGATACGGTTTGGATTGGGGAGCACGATGGAGGATGTCCCGGTTTCCGAGGGCGTGTAATAGAGGATGTATATCCCGTGCTCTTTATCTGATATGGAATAGGAATCGGTGAAGATGACGATATAAAAATCACCCCTCACTTCGTGATCCGGAAGACCGATATCGATCCAAGAGGAATCGCGTTCGCATGACTGCCCGGGCATGGTGGTATTGAAAGGAATTTTTTCATACGGGATCACGTCATGGTATAAGGTTGTCAGGTTTTTATCCCAGATCTCGATCCGGACTTTCGCGTCGTTATCCCCGTACCGGCATCCGGCCACCCGCACACCGGTCACGATGATCGTCTTATTGTTTGAATACAATACCGCATGCCCTTTATGTAAAAAGGCCCAGCACCCGGTCAGTTTTCCTGCCGGTTCATATCCCAGTTCGCCGTCATACCGGATGGATTTGTTTCTGAAGACAGGCAGGATTACGGGAGGGGTGGTCAACGGGGTCCTGTTTTGCATCTCACGCTGGACATGAGCGATATTTTCCCTGGCAACTTCAAGCGTGGGATCCAATTCGACTGCCTTTGTAAATGCCTCCAGCGCTTCATCGTTCCTCCCAAGACAGTGCAATGCGAGGCCTTTGATATTCCATGCCCGGGCAAACTGCGGGTCAAGTGCGATTGCTCTCTCGCTTGCATCAAGTGCCGGGGAGCAGTTCCCCTCAAGCATCAGATTATAGGATATTTTCCATTGTACCTCTGCCTCGGATAAGGTCGTTAACGGGGCGCCGGTCTGCAGGTCAAGCTGAACATGGGCGATATTTTGTTTGGCAATTTCAAGCGTGGGATCCAATTCGACTGCCTTTGTAAATGCCTCCAGCGCTTCATCGTTCCTCCCAAGATTGTGTAATGCGGTGCCTTTTGCATTCCATGCCTTGGCAAACTGCGGGTCAAGTGCGATTGCTTTCTCACTTGCATCAAGTGCCAGGTGGTATTTCCCCTCAAGCAACAGATGATAGGATATATTCCATTGTGCCTCTGCCTCGGGTGAGGTGGCACAGGCTGAGGAGATAAGGAGACAGGCAATACAACAACCGAGGAAAAGCAACCGGATGTTCTGACCCATGATTAATACAATAGAAAAGGACTGATTTATTCTTTAGCCCAGGCTGAAGTCCGGAACGCACGCACAGGGCCGGCAGGCAGGGGATACCCGGCCGATCCTGGACCTGCAGCGTGCCGCTTCAGCAGAGCGACTCCCCAGTCCCCGCGATCGTTCCCGTCACATTGCTCACGGTACTCATGGCCGAATGGGCGAAGAAGTAGATGTCGTGATACCCGAAGATGGCCGCAACATTATTCGCGGCATCGAGCGCCGTATAGGCAACGATGCACGAGAGCACCAGCACCGACGCGAGGCCCGGCCTCTCTTCCTGCCCGAAGAGGTACGGGACCGCAACCATGAGCGGGAGCAGGGAGAGTATTCCCAGCACCATGCACGGGACCATGCCGGCTGCGGCAAAACAGGCGGCGGAGGTTGAGTTGCACTCCATGAAATGTTCTTTCTGGAGCAAGGCAAGGTGGAGCGTGGATGCGGACGAGATGGTGGCACAGGAGATCGCGGCCCCGATGAAGATCCAGTACCGCCGGTCGAAGTTCATCTCGTCTTAGTTTTTTGCCGGGTCGGTATTGAAGGGGATGGTTGGGGGGAGGGGAGTGTGATCAATAAGGTTGATTTTGCGGTTGAAAATATCGTCGACATCGTTGATGATATTGCACGATATGAAAACGTTAGCTGGATTCTATCCGAAGTGACAAACTCAATCCATTGATTTTAAACCTTTATAGCCGATTTGTTTAGAGCCTTTAACTCAACTGCAGAATAGTTTTATTGCTTTTAATGGAGTTATTGCATAATTGAACAATGCAAAAAATATTTGTGGATACTGAAAAATTTATTGATCTTTATTGGACATCAAAGGATCTTTCAAAAATAATTGACGATTTTAACAAATTACGACCATATTTAGTTGTTACGGAACAGCAAATTGATGAATTTATTCGGAATAGGGACATTCAATTAGAGAGATTAATTCACCAAATAAAATCATATAAATTTGAAGAGACTTTGGGTCAGAACGCGTTAATTCGTAAATTCCCAAAATTTTCAAAAATCAGAAAATTGCAAGAAGACATTAAAGAATTAAAGAAAGATTTAGTCGAAGAATTTCAAAGAATTCATGATAATCCCAATGATGATATTATATTTCAATTTTTTAATGAACTAACAGTGAAAGATTCTCATGTCATAATAATAAAAAGAACAGAAAATATTATACAAAAAGCACATTCAAGGAAATTGAGGGGTAATCCTCCTACAACTAAAGATAAGTATTCGATAGGAGATGAGATTAATTGGGAATCTCTTTTATCAAAGATAGATGATGATTTAATTATTATTTCAAGCGACACAACATATAAAAATCATCAAACATTTCTTCGTAGAGAATTTCAAACGTTGAAAAAAGGTAAATCATTGGATATCTACGATGAAGTCTCAGAAGCTCTTCATGTAATAAAAGAGAGACCATCTTTAGAATTAAAAGAATTCGAGAAAGAAAAAGGACAAATTAAAGCTGATCAAATAATTCAAAATTTTCAGAATTTAAGGCACTTTGTTGCAGCGTCTACGGGAGGATTTGATTCATCGAATAATATTACTATTGATAATCTTGACAATAAGTTCAAGAATAACATTATTTCGATACTTTCTCCATCTACCTACGATGGCTATCTTTATTCAAAAAAAAATAATATTGAATCTAACACTGATAAGCCAGAAAAATAGTTTAATTTATCAAAATAATTTAATCGTTTGTTCTCAGAGATTATAACCAATTGAAAAAGGTCTTAGCAATAAATTGAAAAAGACCTAATGCTACAGTCGGGAGGAGTCCAGAAATTAGTCCTGTTGCTGTAAGGATTGAGATGGTGATTAAATATTTTTTATATCCAAACTTTCCGAAGATAATTTGCCACTCACTTATCGAATTTAAACGGGTTATTTTGTTTGAGATTTTACTATAATTTACGACATCACTGTTTGTATGAAAAGTTAAATTTTCAATATAAATTAAACGTTCTTTTAGGTTTTTTTGACACGTCCTGATCATGTCGATTATTTTTATCCGATATCGAATTATTGGAGATACTAAAATCCAAGTTAAAATTGCGAATAATGAAATTACAGAAATGAAACCCATTATTTTTGAAAATGGATCTGTTCTCATATGAGCAAAAGCATCAGATGCAATCGCCGCCCAATACATCACGGTTGTGATCAAGAAAAACATGATTGCAATGATCCAAACAGAGTAAAACCAAATCTTTGGGATACTGCTGTTTGTTTCATCATCGAATAGTATCTTTTCACTAAATTTACTCTTAAGACTTAAAAGTCCAATATTTTCAATTGCCGCGAATGCTATACTTAATAAATTTCCAAAAATAAACCATACCAAGATACCATACGGTAGTGAAAAAATTTCAGACCAGAATAAAAAATCAGACATCGAATACAAAATTACTGGATTATTGGTAAATGGCATTGGAATAAAATTCGTCCTAGCGTAAATATTTCCGAACAATGAAATAAACACTCCATATTTAATTAACAAATACATTCCTACGCAAAGAAGACCCACCGTTGTCGCATGAGAAATAATTGAATATGGTGGGGAAAAAATTTGAGATTTAATTTGCCATTCTTCATACACCTTGCAATAATTCGATTTTTTGTAATTATCAGATAATTTTAGGTACAAATGTTCTGGTGATGCTTGCATCCTTAACATTAATAAAAACTTTTTTGAAAAATAAATTAAGACGATGGAAAAAAGGAGATATGCAAAAAATGGGATTACTTCCGATAATTGGGGGTTATTAAATGGAAACAATCGTGGATAAAAATAGAGAATAAAGCTAAGAAGAGTTAAGATTGAAAAAATACACCAAATAATTTTGAAACTGAAAACATAATCGATTATTTTTTCAACAAAAAGTCTATTATCTGTATTTAAGTTTCGACCATTAAGAATTCTAGTGTAATATTTTAATTCATCTGAAATTCTTGATCTAGAAGAATTGGGTAAATATGTAACTACTATTGTTTCACCACATATGATACACGGGTTTTGTTTATCGTGTTTTTTTTCGTTATAAAGAATTTTATCATTCGTATTTTTTTTTGTTTCTATCAGAGGATGAGGAAAAATACAAGTACTTTGAATCATTTCAACTTCGTTTACTGCCCCACAGTAGGGGCAATTAATTTCAGTAGATTCCATGTGCGTATAATCTTAAAATGAAAATTTGGTATAAATAAATATATCTTTTATTTTTTTGACAAAATGTCATTGCTCGAAGATAGATATATGGCGGACGAAAAAATGCTGCTCGATAAATCCTACGAGAAAATTTTACAGAAAAAAGATCCGGAATGAAGGGCAAAAACAGGGGTTCTTTTCATTCAGGCATACTACAACCCGATCCGGCACCCGATCGTGCCCGCAATTAGCGCTAATTACGTCCTTCATTTTACGTCGGAGAAATGGATGAAAAGTGCGAATTATTCCCGCTTTTTGGGGAAGTTGAATGCCGAAGGCATGAGACTGGAGAAGACCGAAGTCTTCGACCATTATGCCCGGAATCCAGGCTCGAATCATGCTTTTGGGCAATCCCCAGATCCGTCCCACCGTCGGAGAGTGGCGTCCATAAAAGTACTGCTGTCTCTTAGGCTTTTTGTAGCTGTCCGGCCCGGGTTGTCAGACATTCGTCCGACACATACCTGAAATTCACGCCGGAGTCCGTCGGAAACAAACCTCGGATAAAGGGGCAGAACAGGGCGTTCCGGCCCTCCAACGTCCTGCAACCCGTTTATGCTCCCGATCGCCCGCCGTAACGTTGCTATATATTGCCTCATGCTCTCCGGCGTGAAAACTGGCACTTTTGTGTGGATTATTCCGCGTTTTTTAAGAATTATGACCTCTGATACCTGGCGGGGTGAGGGAAAAAAGGTACAACGGGGCCCGTTACGGGCCCGGATTTTCCAGGAGGATCTTCGGGGTTATCGAAACGCTCATCAGACGGGGGGGCAGGAAAAAAGTGTGCGGAAGACCGGCCTTATGCCTTGGTGCAGAAGTACGCGAGCTGGAGATGGTATTTTGCGAAGAGCTCGCAGCCCAGGCAGTAGCACCGGACTTCTTTTTTGTCTTCGCACGAGGTCCGGCCGCGTATGCAGAAGAGCTCTTTTGGCTCGCAGTTCTCAAAGTGGTGCGCCCGGTAGGTCGGGCAGATCGTGCAGTACTTCCTGCAGATCTCCCGGTTCTCCTCGGTGTCCTCGGGAACATTTTCACGGCGGGGTATCATAGGGGATGATCTGTGCACTCAGGGATAATAGGTTTCTTCCGGTATTTTTTCCGGTGTGGTACGAAACGAATGTTTATTATTGGATAAACCCTACCGTGAGGTAAACATCGTGGTGTCCCAAAAAGACGGGAATACCGGTTTGTCATTGAAGAAAAATCCCAGATATATCCAGGCATTATGTTTGAAAAGAGAGATTCAGATCTGCATCAGGCCGGGAGAACGGACGTGCACATCGTGCTGCCGCTCTCCGGGGTGGTCATCCTTCCCGGCACCCGCACGAAACTCCAGGTTGACCAAAAGATCGGGAAGATCCTGGAGGCAGAGATAGAGCGTACCGGCACCGCGTACGCGGTCGGGCTGACCGTACAAGAGGAGAACGAAGAGGCCGGACCGACCGAAGATTCCCTGTACAGGACCGGCAACCTCCTGAAGATCGCGTTCGTGCAGCCTGCCGATGACGGCTTTGTGATCGGAGCGCTGGCTGTGCACCGGGTCACTGCCGGACTGTTCAAGGGAAAAGACGGGCTGCTCTGCGCCACGCACCGGCCCGCCCCGGATCTTCTTGACCTCGATGCCGCACAGGAAGCAGCGCTGGTGGCAGAGATCAAGACGGTCGCCCATGAGATCGGCAGCCGGTTCCACGGGTCCGAACAGTTTACCGGGGCCCTTGACCGGATGGACTCGGCCGGTCCGATCATGGGATTTATCGTACCGTTCCTGCCGGTCCCCGTATCAACGAAGCAGGCGCTCCTTGAGATCGATTCCGTCCGGGAACGCACGGCTGCGTTCATCGGACTCCTTGCAAAGATGAAGGAGGACATCAACTTCCGGATCGGGATCGCACAGAAAGTCTCTGATAAGGTCAACAGGTCCAACCGGGAAGCGATGCTCCGGGAACAGTTAAAGGTCATCCAGCAGGAACTCGGTGAGATCGACGGTTCCGGACCAGATGACGGGGGATACCGGGAGAAGATCGAACAGTCAAAGATGCCCGGTGACATTAAGAAAAAAGCCCTTGCCGAAGTGCGGAAACTGGAGACGGGGGGCAGCCAGAACCACGAGAGCCCGGTCATAAGGAACTACCTCGACCTGCTGCTCGAGCTCCCGTGGGAGACAGAAGCGGCACCGGGCATCGATATCGCGGCAGCTCGTCGGATCCTTGACGGCAACCACAACGGGCTGGAAAAAAACGACAAGCCCGACATAGGCAAGAGAAAGGAGCGTGGCAGGCACAAATCCCCGGTACCGGTACCGGTAGGCAAGCAGCACGATCGGGAAATAATACAAATGCATGAAGATGATCGTGATACCGTGCGAGAGGCAGTAGATGGAAAAGAGGAGGACTGCTGCTGAGCTGGTGAGGATGAGTGCCCGCCAGACGTTCTCTGAGAGGAAGTACTTCTCAACTAAACCCCATCCGGTGCCCTGACCATCCCTGTCATCTTCCATACTTATACTCCCTGTATCTCCTTTCCTGTTCACTGTTTTTCTTTTATGACAATCGTAAACGTCGTGCCGGTCGTCTGGTCGAGTTCAATCGTACCCTGCAACTGTTCCACGAGCGAGATCACGAGCCGGAGCCCCAGCGACTTGGCGTTGCGCCAGTCAAAGTCCTGTGGGATACCGACACCGTTGTCCCGCACGATAAGAAAGATATCATTTTTGTCTTTTTTGATATCAATGACAATCTCCCCCTTCCTGTCCCCGGGAAAAGCGTACTTGATCGCATTGGAGATGAGTTCATTGATCATGAGACCCAGAGGGATCGCCGTGTCGATGTTCACCATGATTGCAGGTGCATTGATGGTAAAGCGTATGAGCTGCGGTTTGACACCGTAAAACGAAAAGAGTTCCCTGGCGAGGAACTGGATGTAGTCCTTGAGATCAATTCTTGAGATGTCGCCGGACCGGTAGAGGCGTTCGTGGACAAGCGCCATCGCCCTGATCCGGTTCTGGCTCTCCTTGATCACCTTCAGGACAACCGGGTCGTCGATGGTGCGGCTTTGGAGGTTTAACAGGCTGATGATGATCTGCATGTTATTCTTGACCCGGTGGTGGACTTCCTTAAAGAGAATGTCTTTCTCGTGCAGGGAATTATTCAGCGCCTCGGTACGTTCGGTAACCTTCGATTCCAGTTCCTCGCTGAACTTTTTCAGCCATTCCTCAGCCAGTTTCCGGTTAGTGATGTCCTGATTCGCACCGTGGGTCTTGATAGTCCTGCCGTTTTCGTCTTTCGTAATTCCAAAACGCACGATGATGTGCCGGATCTCACCATTCCTGCGGACAATCCGGTGTTCCAATTCAGATACATAATCAGGATCGGTTGCCTGTATGGCCTTATTCACTTCATCGGCAACTACGTTTATTTCGTCCGGGTGAACAAATTCGCGGGCATACACTTCTGCCGGCATCTGGTACCCGCCCTCCCGTTCTGCCGTTGTGCCATACAGAGCATAAAACCGATCGTTGAAGGTAAAGATGCCTGTCGGAACATCAAATTCCCAGTTCGCTAAGTGTGCCAGGTCCATCGCTTCTGAGAGCTGAATCTGGCTTTTTTTCAGTGCACCTTCTACCTGTTTCTGCTTGGTGATATCCCGGATAATCGCGATGAGGAAGTTCTGCATCCCTATAGACATAATATCGGCATTAACCAGTGCATTGAACAGTTCACCGGATTTCCGTTGCTCTATTACCTCATACTGGATTATCCGCCCATGCTGCTTTATCTGATCAATGAAGGCAGCACGGTCTTCTTTTTTCGGCCAGATACCCAGTTCAAGTGCACTTTTCCCGATCAACTCTTCACGGGAGTACCCGAAGATTGTGGTTGCGGCTTCGTTTACTTCAACGAATCGCCCGGAATCCAGTTCGCTGATCGTGATTGCATCGGGTGCCGAGTGGAATGCTTTTGTATATTTTTCCTGAACAACCCGCAATGTTTCCTCCGCCCGCTTGCGCCTGGTGATATCCAGGAGGGAGGCTGCGCTCTTTTTCGTTCCTGGGATGACATCGATAGAGAGGTAGACAGTGCGGATATCCCCGGATTTTGTGACAAACCGAAACTCGTAGTGGGTGAGTGCCTTCTCCCGGTTCTGCCTGCGCAACCGGTGCTGGGCGAGCATCCGATCCAGATCCCCCTTGACCACAAATTCGGTCCAGCTCTTTTTTCCCTCTATATCGTCTTTGGAAAAACCACTCAGTTTTGCGAACTCCGCATTGGCGAGGCTGATAATGTTGCTCTCTTCCACGACAACCATCGCGGTGCCGGTATTCTCAAAGACAGTGCGGTACTTCTCCTCGCTCTCGCGCAGTTCCTCATGGACCTGCCTTCGCTTCAGATCGGAATATAACCACAGGGAAAGCAGGATGAGGGCAAGGATGATGCTGAACAGGATAACCGCTGTGGCCATGGCTATCTGGGACGAGGCACCGCTTGCTTCAAGAATCTCCGGCAGCGGGGTAGACAGGCCGATTGTCCATGTGTTATTGCCGACCCTGACCGGTGTCCATGCAGCGATCTCAGGGCCTTTTTCCGGTAGCCAGACATAATACCCGACCCCTTCCCGGGCATTGCTGACATCCGCAGTCATCTCCTCATAGTGGCTCGCCCCGCTTTTTTGCTGGAGGGCAAAGATCTGCGCCATGCTCTTGCCCCAGTATTCCTCGGGCAGATCCGCACTCTGGTCAAATACGATATGATCCGGCGCATAAATCCAGGCATCACCGTTTTTCAACAGGCGGATGGGATCGATTAATTTTGTATAAATCTCCTGTTCAATAGCCGGTATGTCCTTTCGGCCAAGCACCACTGTCTGTACGTATACGTATTCCTGAACACCGCGGGCTGCTTCACGGACAACCTCCAGTTCAGTCTGCTGGTAGGAAGATATCGCTGTATCAGTTGCAACCTGGTTCAGGTTGATGATATAAAAGATCCCAAGCCCGACGAAAATGATAAACATCAGAAAAACAAGGATGTATTGGATTCTTACACGTTTGAGTACATCAGGTCGTTTCTTTTGGAATTTATTTTCTGCATTGTCTGTCTCTGTTTTCCTGCCGTTCATTTTCAACCTTCAGATTGTTTGTTGCCTGATCTATCCTTATTCCTTCTTCTTCACGACAATCGTAAAAACCGTCCTGGAACTCCGGTCGAGTTCAATCGTCCCGTCCATCTGGTCGACAAGTGAAGTGACCAGTCGCATGCCAAGTGAGGGGGTGGTTCTCCAGAACGGGTATTTTTTCTTTATTTTCACCTCTTTCGCCCCATAAGATATTAACTGTCCACTCTCTTTCAAAACGATATAAATTATCCCCTGTTCGAGATATGGAAGGAACCGGTATCGCCGCAGAGCTACCATTTCCCGAAATGACCTGGACCTTGTTCGTTGCGATGGCCGGGCTGGTGCTGGCCCGGGTTGTGGACCCGGTGACCGCTCAGCAGGTGGGTGGGATGATTACGGGAATTTGAGGCTGGTTGGGGTCGGAAGTAGCAGACCCCGGTCCCTTTTCAATTCTGATTAATTGTTTGCCGGCGAACCGGTACGAAACTACCTTTTTGTTACCCCACATCACGTAATCGCTTTCAGTAAAGGTTGTGATTCGTCAGCGGCTGGTTCAATCATTAGTTATGAAGTATTATGAAGTGCAAGATCATTCAATAATCGTCAACGCATCAGAATTCGTTAATTATACTCGTTTAGTTCCCCTGAATTTTTCCCAATGCTTCGGCTGCTTTCCCCCGCGTTATTTCATCCTCGTCATTCAATGCCAGCCTGAGTGCGTCGATTGCGGTTTCTGGTTTTATCTCACCGAGCGCCCATGCAGCCCCATGCCGGACCCAGACATGTTTGTCATGCAGGGCTTGGATAAGCGGTTCGACAGCCTTTTCCGCTTTGCGGTGTCCAAGTGCGCCGGCGGCGGTTGAACGGACAATCTCGTCAGGATCGTTAAGTTCCTGAATTAGTTGTTCAACGGATTTTTCTGCAGGAATATCTAACGGTACGGCAGTATCAACTCGGGCAGGTTCAACTTTATTGTGAACCGGTATTTTTGACTTCTTTTTCCTTTTTGAGACCATGATATGTCAACCTCTTGCTGGAACTTCCCTGATATGACGGATATCGAGAAATTGTATGGAAGTTCTCTTTGTAATTTGTGCGGATTTAAACTGTCATATCAGGGCAGAGCATCTGGATATCTATTAAAGGTATATTTAGAGATTTGCAGCTCACAGATCGGCGGAACGGTGATCTGAATGGGATGAAAATATGCCGGATGTGATCCAAGTGGGCCGGGTTGCCGGACTTGTGATCGCACAAGTCCTCGATCCGGTGAAGGCTCAGCAGGTGGTGGGGATTATTTTGGGGATTAGGGTGCGAGACGATCCCCCACCTTATTTAACCCTCGCCGGAGGTACCTGAAATTTGAGGGTCTAAACCCTGAGGGAAATAACCCCAAATTAGGCTCCGTTTTTCACCCCGAAAAGAGGGGCCAGATACCGGAAAACCCCGTAAAACCGCCCTTTTCTGTTCCTGTGGAAACGGAGGGGTTATAGCGCCCTGATTGCCGAAATGCGACAGGATTGCCCTTCAGCGAAGGGGTATTAAAGGGCATAGAATCGAGGCCAATCCGGCCACGTAGTTTTACCCGATCGCGAGGGAGAAACGCGATTTAAGGCCCTGTTTTGAAGGTCGGTTTTTCTGATGAAGATTTGAAAAAATAGGGGAATAGGGGAAACATAAAAAAGAGCCTGCCGGAATATCACCGGAGGTTGTCCCCTATTTTTCAGATTCGATGCACCAGCTGCTCCCTTAACACAAATGTGCGATTAATCAGTTGGTTGTCTTTCATAATAGGAGAACTCTTGAGGGACATATGGATTTTAAGCCCGTGCTTGTTCCGAAGCATTAGGTTCCCCGTCCAGACACTCTTTGTATCCGTTAAAAAGTCCTCTTTTCCGAGTGCAAATTTTGATTCCGGAGATTTGAACTCATTAATGTGCTTCCCTATCACCTCTTCAAGAGAATATCCCAGCATTTTTTCCGCAGCATGATTCAAATAACTGATAAATCCGATATGATCGGTAATGATAACAATGTCATCCATACCATCGAGGGTTGCGGTATACTTGAGGAGATCTTTGTTTTTATTCAACAGTTGTAAATTCAATTGCTCCAATTTACCTTCTGTCTCCTTTATGGCGGTGATATCGTGACAGTAGAGCGCAATCTTTGTCACCATTCCCCGTGAATTAAAAATCGGATACAAGCTGTTTTCAAGCCACCTGTTTTTGATCTGTTCAATAAAATGAGCTGGTTTTCCGGATCGGACCGTTCTCTCCTCTTCAGCCATACGGGCAGTGATTGCTCCTGCTGTAAGGAGATCATTGACAGTCATGTGAACGAGATCGTCAGCCTTCTTTTTGAGTTTTTTTGCCATTGTCTCGTTCGCACCGAGAACGTTCCCGTCATTATCAAGAAGAAGCATCGCATCGGTAGTAGTGTTTAACAGAGCCCGTATCGTACGATCACGTTCTTTTACTTTCTCGTCCATCGAGTGCTTATAAAGTGCCATCTGGATCGTGGTTTTCAATGCCCTTTCTTCGAGCGGTTTGATGAGATATCCAAACGGCTCGGTGATAATTGCCTTTTTAATAGTGGCATCATCCGAATGGGCTGTGAGGTAGACTATCGGTATTCCGTAGCGCGTACGGATCTGGTCTGCAGCCAAAATCCCGTTCATCTCGCCTTTCAGAGTGATATCCATCACGACAATGTCCGGATTAAATTCACCAGCCATCCTGATGGCATCCTCTCCTGTGGCCACCACTTTTGGTACATCATATCCCATTTCAGTCAATCGTGACCGGATTTCTGAACCTGTTACAAATTCGTCCTCGACAACAAGTATTTTCACTTTACCCATAAATCCCCCTTCTTTTCATACCGGGAACGTAATCGTATATCTGGTTCCGCCTTCCCGCTCCAGTTCAATCGATCCACTGATCTGTTCAACCAGACCGTAAATAAGCTGCATTCCCAGCGATTCGGTACGTTCAAACGTGATTCCTTCAGGAATTCCAATACCATCATCGCTATATATAACGATATACCTATCCGCTTTCATCCTCATATCAATCGTGATCAGCCCTTTTCTTCGATTGGGGAATGCATGTTTTAAGGAATTTGAGATCATCTCATTGAGGATCAGACTGCAGGGCACGGCTTTGTTAATATGCAAAAATACATTTTCCAGATTCAACTGCAGACTGATAATATTTGGATCAACCTGATAGGATTCAAACAAATGACCAGTGATTTCCCGTAGATATTCTGAATAATCAATCCGATCGAGATCCGTGGATTGATAGAGTTTCTCGTGCACGAGTGCTATGGATTTGACCCTGTTCTGGCTTTCCCGTAATATGCCTTTTACTGTCTCATCCTTCAGCGTTTTTGCTTGCATGTAGAGGAGACTTGAGATCACCTGCATGTTGTTTTTGACCCGGTGGTGGATCTCTTTTAAGAGCATCTCTTTCTCTTTGAGCGATTTTGAAATCACATCCGCCATCTGTTTGCGTTCCGTTATGTCCCGGAAGATGCCGAGCAGGCACTTTCTGCCCTGCAGGATAATCGGGGCGGAACTGATTTCGACAAAAAAGACGGTGCCGTCTTTCCGTAGTATCGGTATGTTAGAAGACAGGGTTATTTCCCCGCGGATCTGTTTTTCGAACTCTTCGATTGCATATGGCAGATCTGCCGGACGGATTATATCGGCTACCGAAAGGCTGAGCAGTTCCGTTTCAGAATAGCCCGTCTGTTTCAGGATTGCTGCGTTTGCCATCACGAGCCTGCGTGTCTCCTGGTCCGCAACGAGCAACCCGTCTCGTGCAGCATCAACAATAATATGAAATTTCTGCTCTGATTCATGGACTGCTGTCTCAGCTTGCCTGCGTTCAGTGATGTCCCGGACCACCGAAACCATTACCCGTTTTCCTTGGAGAGTTACCACGTGGGTATTGATCTCGACCGGAACGATGATCCCGTCCTTTCGCAGGTGCTCAGCCTCGAAGAATGAACGGCCGGTCGTGGATAATTCCCTCATGATCTCATCGAAAGGCCGGCTGTGGTAGCCGGTGATTATATCAAGGGGCCCGCATTTCAGCATCTCTTCCCGGGTATACTGCAGCATCCGGCAGGCAACTTCGTTTACTTCAATAAATCTTCCGGGCTTCCCGTCCGGTAAAATATTATGGATGTGGATCCCGTCGTTAACCATGTCAAAGATGCTACGGAACCGTTCCTCGCTGGTGCGCAAGGCCTCTTCCGCCAGTTTGCGTTCGGTGATGTCCTGAACCGTACCATGAAACCCGCTGATTTTTCCATCTGAACCACGTTTTACGCCACCAAAGGCATTTACCCATCGTTTGCTGCCATCCGGACGAATGAGTTCCAGTTCAAGGTTGTACGGTTCACCGGTAGCGAGTGCTGTCGTGACCGCACCGCTGAGACGATCCCAGCTGGACGGGGCATAGATACGTGGATGTTCTGCATACGTGGGCGCCGGTAATGAAGAGTCCAAGCCGGCAATATTGTACAATTCCTCGGACCAGAACACTGTATCGTTTTCGATAATCCAGTCCCACGTCCCGATATGTGCAAGCCGGTGCGCTTCTTTCAGTCTCTGCTGTGCAGATACCAGATCCAGTTCTGCCCGTTTGCGTTCGGTGACATCACGAAAAATACCGCGAGTGTATGCTGGTTTTCCATTAATGAACCGACAATTGACATTTCCCTCAACAGAGATCTTTTTGCCATCCTTACTGATGAAAACAGCCTCAATAGTACCGATATTTTCTCCGGATAACAGGCGTTTGAAGGCGACCATGCAATGCAACAGGGAATCCGGATGGATAATATCATTTAACGATAAATGAGGGATGTCTGTTTCGGAATAACCAAGCGTTTTCATCCATGCCTGGTTAACATAAATAATTTTACCTTCAGGCGTGATGCTCTGTATTAAATCGTTTGCATTATCGATAATATCATGATATTTCTGTTCGCTCTCCTGCAACGCCTCTTCTGCCCGTTTGCGTTCGGTGATGTCCCGTCCGATGGCAATTGCCCAATAATTGCCTTCGGATTCGATCTGCCGGATATTCCACAATATGATCCGCTGTTCGCCGGTTTTTGTGGTAATCTTTGTTTCGAGGTTCTCGAAGAACCGGAGTGAGGTGATGATGTCTGTGATCCGTTTCGTTATGCTGCGCCGGTATTCCGCATCCGGATACAGTCGCTTCCACACGTCGCTTCTGCCCATGACTTCGTTCCGTGGATACCCGGTTAGCGTTTCTGCGGCCCTGTTCCAGACCTGGACCTTGCCCCGGGGATCGAGAACGGCAATGAGGTCATTGGCATTATCGATGATTTCCGCTTCAATGCATGCCGGATGATTCGCATTCTTACCAGTCATCGGTTCCCACTTTCCGTTACCTGTCCGAGTGACCATATATCATTCAGGTAAATGAAGGTTTGCCTGATAAAAACAGGATTTACCGAGATCTTAAAAAACCCGGAACAAAGGGCATATTTACTGTTCTGTCACTTTCTGCCCGTAAAACGGTACATCCCTTTCGGGAAAAAAATCTCAAACCGGGCTCCTTTTCCTTTCCTGATGTGCCGGGCTATACCGGAAAACCCCGTAAAACCGCCCTTTTCTGTTCCTGTGGAAACGAAGGGGTTATAGCGCCCTGTTTGCCAAAATACGGCAGATTTGCACCTCACCTGATGGCAGCCAAAGCCCATTGAATCGAGGTGATTTTTACCCCATACTTTTACCCATCTGACGGGAGAAAATCGATTCCAGGCCCTGTTTTGAGGGTCTGTTTTTCCGGACCTGTCGATCAAATCGACACGTTGCCCGGACGTGTCGAAAAAACCAGAAAAAATCGACACATCCCTACGGCTCTGCAAGCAGTTTCAGGAGAGCGGGATGGAGGAATATCTTCTCCCGCCCGGCCTTCCGTGATTCAAGGACGCCGATCTCTTCGAGTTTCTGCAGGTATCCCGCAGCGGTCTGCCGCCGTGCAATCCCGGCATCGACCACAAACGAGATCTTGGAGTAGGGCTGGACAAAGATCAGCTCGATGAGCTCCCGGGAGTAGATCTGGCGGGGGAGATTTTTCCGGCACAGTGTGGTCGTGTCGTCAAGCAGGCGGCGGATCGCACGAACGCGCTCGAACGTCCGGGCCGATGTGTTCTCCACGGCAGCGAGCATGAAGAGCACCCACTCCTCCCACGCCTGTTCTTCGGTCACCGCCCGCAGCAGCCGGTAGTAATCGCTCTTGTGCTCGATGATGTAGCGGCTGAGGTACAGGACGGGGATATCCAGAAGGCCCTGCTCCACAAGATAGAGAATGTTCAGGATGCGCCCGGTCCTCCCGTTCCCGTCCTCGAACGGGTGGATGGCCTCGAACTGGTAATGGATCAGCGCAAGCCGGATGAGGGGATCGAGCGGGCTCTCGTTTTGGGTGCGGATGAAATGCTCAAGATGATCCAGCTTCTCCCGCAGGATCTCCCCGCCGTCCGGTGGCGTGTAGATCACCTCCCCGGTCGTCTTGTTCTCAATCTGCGTGCCCGGGCTCTGGCGGAGCTGCACCTCGTGGTCGAGCAGGACTTCGCACACCTCGCGGAGCAGCCCCACCGAGATGGATTGCCCGGTGAGCTGGTCATATCCCCGCCGCAGAGCTGTCCGGTACCGCAGGACCTCCTTGGTCTGGGGATCGGTTGCTGCCCCGGGAAGGATCGATGCCTGGTAGAGCTTGTCGCCCGTTGTAACGACGTTCTCAATCTCGGAACTTGCCTTTGCTTCCTGGAGCGGGATGGCATTGATCAGGATCGCCTGGTTCGGGATCAGGTTACCGGCCCCTTTCAGTGATGCGAGGGCACGGTGGGCCCCGACACATCTCTTCAGCACGCCCTTTGATTCAAGATCGATGGCAGGCGGAAGCGGCGGGAGATTATTATAGGGGCTTTTTCGATCAAATTTCATGTGCCGGTCCTCCGGGTGGTTTTGTGAATGTTCCGGGGCAGGGAGATCCTCCGGCAGACCGGAACACCGTATCTCTCATCAACACATTGGGTTTTGGCAAAAATATAGTATTCCCCCGACCCTTGCACGAAAAAGCGGTTATATCATCAGGCGAATATAATGGATGATCAGGAATCCTGTATGGCCACCGCCGAACAGTATGTTGTCGATGAGAACGGGAACAAGGTCGCCGTCATCCTCCCGCTCACAGAATATCAGCACCTCAAGGAAGATCTCCATGATCTCGCCATGGTTGCCGAGAGGCGGGACGAAGGCACGATAAGTCTTGCCGAGCTGAAGAAACGCGTGATGTGAGCCGGCGCAATGGAAGCGTATTCGATTGCATTTCTGAAAGGTTCGTAAGAACCTGAAAGACGAGAAGAATTCGGAAGAATTCTTCGCTGTAAAAAGAGCGCTGAAAAAGATCTCCGGAAAATTCCCAAAGAAATTATCCCGCACATTTTTGAGCATATTGAGAATCTTGTGAGTGACCCGGTTCCTCACGATGCATACAAACTTGCCAGTGCAGAAAACCTTTACCGCATCCGCATCGGTGATTATCGCGTGATCTATCAGGTGCTGCACGGAAGCCGCGAAGTTACAGTGATATATATCCGGCACCGGAGCGTCGCGTATCGCGGGTTGTAGGGTATTGTGGTTCCATCCTGCGGTATTTTGTCTTCCGGAAACGACCGATACACGAGATGGTGAGTCCATGAGAAACGACGAATGCATCATCAGGTTCTTAAACAGGGAGGGCAAGGTGCTCCAGACCTTCCAGAGGGACAAAGACGGCTGGTTCCAGACCAGTTCGAAGGGCATTGTGCGGCGGTGCACGGCCGAGCAGACGCTCTCGCACCTCCTGCCGCCGCTTGCCGGGGTCAGCCGGGCAATCGTGAGCGTGGAACGGATCGCACACCGGGAGTGACGCAAAGGAGACAGCCGGGGCCGGTGATCGCATGCCGTCAGGCAACTGCCGGAAACATGACGGGCTCCATAAACATGCAGCGATGGGGGCTGACGGGTTGTTGAGTAACAACCGGCCAAAGATGCGATGAGGAGAATTATCCCATCTCTAAAAAAAAAAATAAAAAAGTGTACTTTAGATCCTCGCGATCAGTTCGCTTTGGGAAAACATTCGTATACCAATCCAGATCAGGCAAGGGTATATTCCGGTTATTACACAACTTAGTAAAAGGAGGTTGTGCATTGGACATCCCACGTATCTTCAACATCGCCGAAAGTGCTCACCGCATCCATAACCCGTTCACACCGGAAAATCTCGCCACTCTCGGCGCAGCGTTGCGCCTGGAACCGGGGACTCGTGTGCTCGACCTCGGCAGCGGTTCGGGCGAGATGCTGTGCACCTGGGCACGCGATTACGGAATCATCGGCGTCGGTATCGACATGAGCCGGTTGTTCACCGGGCAGGCGAAACTCCGCGCTGAAGAACTCGGAGTCGCCGACCGGGTCGGGTTCATCCACGGCGACGCTGTCGGCTACGTCGCCGACGAAAAGGCCGGTGTGGCAGCCTGTCTCGGTGCCACGTGGATCGGCGGGGGAGTCGCCGGCACCATCGGGCTTCTGGCAAAGAGTCTTTGCCCCGGAGGAATCATCCTCATCGGCGAGCCCTACTGGCGGCAGTTACCCCGGACAGAAGACGTTGCCAGGGGATGCGAAGCCAGTTCTGTCTTTGACTTTCTCATGCTCCCGGAACTTCTCGGGTCTTTTGGCGACCTCGGCTACGATGTTGTGGAAATGGTTCTGGCTGACCACGGTGGCTGGGACAGGTACGAAGCGGCCAAGTGGCTCACGATGCGCCGATGGCTCGAAGCAAATCCCGATGACGACTTCGTAAAAGAGGTCAGGGCTAAACTGACTGTGGAACCAAAACGCTACGCCGCGTACACGCGTGAATACCTTGGATGGGGTGTGTTCGCGCTGATGGCGCGGTGATGTGAGGCAGCTGTGATATCCGGCGGATTGTCAACGGCCGGGGCGGCTGAGCTGCACCCAACGGCTCGTCAACGTGTGAGTTCATGTTTAATTACAAAAACACCCATGCAACAACCAGGGAACGTTGAGGCTGTGGGGGGATATATAAAACTCTAATCCAGTAAAGCCCCAAGTTTTTTTTTATTTTCTGCGATCCAAAATTAAAAAAAAACAGTCTCAGGCCGGACCTACAAAAATAACATCGGGAAGCTTCTTAAAATGCGGGTCCCCGGTCAGGACCTTCGCATGATTCAGGTGTGCCGTTGCATAGATGATCGCATCGGCAATGCCCCCCTCTTTCATGCTCCTCCGCACGGCCCCTCCTGCCCGTGCAATATCGAGGTCGACGGGGACCAGGCGGCTCCTGAGCCTGATCTTGGCCACCATAAGGTCCATACGCTCCTTATCGCCGCCATAGGGCCGTTCAAGTTCCACAACCGTCATCATCGACGTGATTTTGTGGTCAGGCCCCTCAATAATTTCACGGACGCGGTCATTGCCCCTCCAGTACTCGACCCATGCCCATGTATCGAGAACGACCGCGATATCAATCCTCTCCGCTGCACCGGTATTCCGCCAGATCGGAAAATACCCCAAAATCCGAAGGGAGATGTTTCTGCCGTTCCATAATCAGGAACATGATCGCCTCATCGTAGGTCCTGAACTGTTTTTCCTCGATGATCTGGTCGAGCCATTGTTTCGTTGATTTAAGGACCTGCACGGGAGCACGCAGATCCTTGGCCGGAACGCCATGCATGAATTTCCGTGCCTTCCCCCGCAAAGGGAGCGTGGTCACCGGTCCGGAGTTACCGGTATGAATTGTTTTTGCCATATCCGTGTTTAATGTATACATTATACAGTATTAACAATATTGGCGAAAGACGCGATCGTTTAACCTTCCAAAAAGATCGTTGAATCCCAGGTTACCGCGACCCCCGGGTCACTTGGCCCCCAGCGTTACGGATTGTCGTTTCAATGGTTGTGAGCAGTTCTTCATCGCAAAGAGCATAATCAAGCAGCTCGAATGTGTTCACCAGTGCAATGGGTTTGAAGACGGCCAGTGGCTTTTTTCCTGCAGTTGCCCCGCCCTTTTCCGGTGGCACTTTATACCTTCATTGCGCATCATATCAGTATGCGGAGTCTTCCCGTCACGTTCGTCTTCCTGTTCCTCGCCCTTATTGCAGCCGGGTGTCTTGGCCTGCACGGGAATACGGCACCCGCAATCCCCGGGCAGGCCAGCGTTACGGAGTCCGCCTCCCCTGCCATTCACACCCTCATCGTAGAACCCGATGACGGAAAGGCAATGGTCCTCTCCACGATTGCCGGGGCTCACGACAACCTCACGCTCACTATCTACGAGATCATCGATCCCGACATCGCCGCCGCCCTTGCTGCAGCGCAGGGGAGGGGCGTTGTGGTCCGTGTGCTCTACAACAATGCATCGTTTACGTCCATGTACAGGACGAACCCGGACAGCGGCGTCATCGTGAACCTCTCCCGGGCCGGGGTTGCAATGAAGCCGGCTTCGCCGGCCTTTACCGTCACCCACCAGAAGACGCTCACCGCTGACGGATCCCGCTCGGTCATCATGACGTTCAACCTGCAGCCGGACTACTTTACCACGACAAGGGACTTCGGGATCGTCACGACCAGCCTGCCCGAAGTCCGGGAGATCGCGGACGTGTTTGATGCAGACTGGAATTACCTGCCCGTCACTCCCGCCGGGCCAACGCTTGTCTGGAGCCCGGTTAATTCCCGTGCAAAGATCCTCCGGGTAATCGGCCATGCAACAAAAACACTCGATGTCTACAACGAAGAGATCACGGACAAGGAATGCATCGATGCGCTCGCGGCGGCGGCGAAACGGGGGGTTGCCGTCCGGGTGATCGCAGCCGATCTCAGGAGCAACGGGAAAAACGATAACGTTCCCGCCCTCGCGACCCTGAATGCCGGCAGTGCACGGGCAAAGACCATCACATCGCTGTACATCCACGCGAAGATGGTACTCGCCGATTACGGGACACCGGAACAGGTCGCGTATCTCGGATCGGAGAATTTCAGCAAAGTCTCGCTCGACCAGAACCGCGAGCTTGGGATCCTGGTTACGGAAAAACCGATCCTGGACCGTCTCGAGTCGGTCTTCTCACAGGACTGGCTCGTTCCCGCAATGCCGGAGACGTAAAGAGCCGCCGGCCACCCCTGCCGGAGTTGCACGACTGATAGACGCGGATCGCATTGTCGGGAATGTCCGGGCCTCCGCAGGATCGCGGGAGAATGTGATCGGTCGTGAGTGGGCCTTGTACTCCGCAGTAGATGCACTCGTCAGGCTTCTCGTGCTCGCGGAGCCATTCGCGGATGGTCGATGACCAGATTATTTTCCCGTTACGGAGCTGGGTAAACCGGCTCATCTGGAATGCCCGCTGGCCGGAAAGTCCGGCAGATTTTGAAAAATGGTGTTGACGCAGACAATACACCGTCAGCTTTTCTATCGTGTCCGCCTTGACACATCGCGGCTTGAGGTCACAGGCCAGCCCCTTCGTGCGGCCTGGTTCCTTTTTGTCTACGTTTAAGCGTCCCGCTGTCGTGGCGATTGCAGGGCAGCTCTTGCGCTCCCGGCTTTCCGCAAAAAAAATTGAAAAAGAAATCTTCACCGTTTGGCGCAGAAGTACCCGACAACAAGCCCGTGCCCGGTAAAGAGCTCGCATGCGGGACAGAAGCACCCCATCGTTTTTGCTTTTGACGGGGCCGATGATATTCCCCGTGCGCAAAATAGCGTGTCGGGCTGGTACCGTGCGAGAATATTGCGCTTGTATGTCGGGCATGCCCCGCAGTATTTTTTGCAGATCTCCTGGTTCCCTAACGTATCTTTGACGGGTTCCATGCCGGCACTCACTATGAAGGAATAGTCTGATGGAGGATAATACGCTTCTTCATGGTACGAATGAAAAATTCACGCCGGTGACTGTCGTAGCGAACCCCTATGTTTTCGGCCAATAGAAGCGTTACAGCCATCAGCACAATCCTGAACACCATACAGGGAATTTTTTTTATACTTTTCACCAGGTAACAGACACTTATAGGATCAAAAAGCAATGCCATATCAGGATTATCAGGTTGTGAGGCGGTTCAATATGGTAACGTACGTTCTGGTCCATGGCGGCAACATGACGACCGATACGTGGAATAAACTTACAAGAGGAAAACCTGTTCATACTCCTGACGGCACGATGGGTGGCATGATCTGGGACCCCGTTGTTCCTTCTCTTACGGCACATAACCACCGCGTCTTTGCGCCGACGCTTCTGGATGAACACAGCAGCAGCCTCACCGGGCATATCGTGCAGGTATGCGAACTGATCACCGGAAATGATTTACGGGATATTATTCCGGTCGGGCACAGTTATGGCGGGATGGTAATAACCGGTGTTGCAGCAAAGATGCCTGACAGGATCCGCCGTCTGGTGTATGTCGATGCCGCATTTCCGGATCCGGGGCAGTCACTCTTTGATCTCATTGTCTCCGGTGGCTGCGACCCCTTGTCATTTGCCGGCCTGGAACCAGCCCCGCCGTACGTGGAAAAGCTGCAGTTTGATGCAGCGAAAATAAAACCCCTCAAAAAAACCTATATCCTCTGCACAAAAAGCGAATTCAAAGGCGTGACCCGGATCGCAAAGGAAAAAATTGACGCCGACACAAAAGGATGGACCTATCTCGAGCTGCCGTCATCCCACGTGCCAATGGCTGACATGCCGGCCGAGGTTGTAAAAATTTTGCTGGACGCCGCAAAAAAAGATAATTAAACGTTCATGCAACGGAGATATGAAGAACGATGACAAACTCTCCGGAAGGTGCAATCCTCCAGCGGGATGGGAGGACGTATGCAGTTGTTACCCGCATCCCGGCGGGCATGGTCACACCGGATGACCTTGAGAAGATTGCCAGGGTCGGGCGGAAGTACCAGGTACCGATGCTGAAGATCACCTCAGGCCAGCGGATCGCGCTCATCGGCATCGAACCAGACAATGTGCAGCATGTGATTCATGAGCTGGGCCCTCTTGCAAAACCCGAGACCGCCCCCTGCGTCAAGTTCGTGCAGGCATGTCTTGGCACCGATATGTGCCGGTACGGGAACCAGAACTCGATCGGCCTTGCCCGTGCCATGGATGGACAGTTCAGGGACCAGACCTTCCCGGCAAAGATCAAGATCGGTGTCTCCGGCTGCCCGCGCTCCTGCGGTGAGAGCCACACCCGGGACATCGGGATCATGGGGACAAACAAGGGCTGGACGGTTTTTTTTGGCGGCAACGGGGGCACCCGGCCGAGGTTTGCAGACCTTATCGCCCGGAACCTCCCGGAGGCAGAAGCGCTTGACTGTGCACAGCGCCTTGCCGAATATTACCGGAGCCGCGCAAAACCCCACGAACGGACGGCCCGGTTCATGGAGCGCATCGGGATCGATACGCTCAAATCCGATCTGCTGACATTACTTCCGTATATACCGGTTGATGAGGTGAAATGAACATGAAAATTATAAAAGTTGCAGACGTTATTTCTGGCCCTAACCCCCACCACGTGGACGCCCGGAAGATCTATGAGTCACCCCATGCGATGGCTGTTGTCATCACCCTGCAACCCGGCGAGTCGCTCAAAAAACACATCACGCCGGTCGATGTATTTTTCTACGTGCTTGAAGGCACCGGCATTATCGAGATCGGGAATGAGCGGGCGAGCTGCACAAAGGATATGCTCATTGAGAGTCCCGCCCGGATCCCGCACCGCTGGACAAACGAGAGCAACGCAGTCTTCCGGGTGCTCGTGGTCAAAGTGCCAAAGCCCGCCGAAGAGACGAAAATTTTGTAGGGTCCGGGAGTGATCCCCAGCCCGGAAAGGATCGAGGAGTCTTTAGGAAACGACCATGCCCGGCATCCGGTCACACGACACAGGGGAGACAGAGAGCGCATTATCAGAGATCGCAGGGAAATGCGGTCTGCTCGGGTCAAAAAAGAGCCGGGGAGATCTCGGCGCAGCCATCGCCGCTGTCGTCCTCGCGTACTCCCCCCGTGACCTGCACCAGATGAGATGGAACTTCTCAGAAAAGATCCGTAATATCGATCCCGTGTACCGCAAACACCTCGAAGAGACCATCACCGGGCACCTGCACGGGACATATCAGAACGTCCGGCTCATGGACCAGCAGGGGGTATTCCTGACAATGCGAGAGCCTGTTGTGGATGGTGTCCCGGAGTACTGGAAAATGGCTGCAGAGAATTGCACGACGGGAGAGGAGGAGGAGGACCGGCTCCGGTTTTTGAAATTTTTGCTTGCCGGGTTCTGCATGTTCGTGCAGGGGCTCCCCGGGCATCCTGTCGGCATGGAATTCCCCGGCGGGGACAAGGTGGATGTGATCGACGGGGTCTGTTACTGCCCGGTCCGGACCAAGGCAAACGATGTCGATGCAGCCCTCTGCCCGTTCTGCCCGGCCCTCCAGACACCGGAGATCGGGTATCTCAGGCCACCAGTCAACGCGAGCGGGCACCGGAAACAGGAGTTCATCAGGAACTGTTACGACTTCCACAACTTCAACGGCTGAAATTTTCCCACCGTCGCGTTGACCTTATTATTGCAGATTTCAGGTCATCATCCGAAAAACAGGGGATGCCGGGGGGCAACTCATAATAGACGCGCCCTGTCCCGATATGATGGGGGTATTACCTTTGAATTCGGGTCACAATATTTCTTTTTCGGTTGCATTGGCCCGGGGTTCGTATGGCATGATTGTCACTTTCGCACTCTGTTTGCATCGCCTTAATACCCAGCGATTCCGGTTACATTCAGATATGATATCTCTCTGGTGCAGCAGGAAAAATTCAATAGCCGGACTCTTAAAAGATACAGAAAATTTCACTTCTGCTTTGGTACCCTGCAAAGGATCGGAGTGTGGGGATTGGAGAGGTGGACAGTGCATCCATATCCATAAAGTGGGAAAATAGAGCGTGGCAACCTGTTAGAGTGTAGTGTTCAAGATGCCGGGCTGGTGTCGTTATGTGTATGATATCGAATGATTTCAGGATAATAGGACATCCTCAAAAACTATTTACCTTCTTGAATCTTTTTCAAATTCTTTTACAATAGCGCCAAAAGATTTTAATACGTGCGAAAAGGTTCCTCCTTTTCGAAGTTCTGTTTTACATTTTGAACAATATTTTCTTGTCTTCATCTTTCCTCCACCACAACGAGGGCAGATTCCTTTATCTTCTTTAGATATGGTACCATTTTGCGATTTTTTGTTCACGCCCCCAGTTTTTTTTTCCGCATTTCTCTTTTGGCTCTCAATTGAATCAAATACTTCATTTATATTAAATTTAAGGAGATGTTTTTTCACTAGTTCATGTAACTTTTCTTTATTCCACAATTCAATAGGGGAATTTTTTGATTGTTCTCTAGCATTTTTTGTGAAGTCAGAAGTCGTAACAAGAATGCAAGAATGGACTCGATAATACCCCATACTACCCAATAAATTTTGAATATCTCTATTTCCAACGGGGTGACCTTCTTGAAACCTTTTACATTGAACAGCTATCCTTTGATTGTTTTTTATTGCGATAATGTCCACACCATAATCTCCTGTTTTTTTAGTTACTTCAGTTTGATATCCCATCTCTTGAAGCAATAATGCAGTAAAATGTTCAAAATCGAAAGGTGACATTTCTGAAAAATTATTAGCCAAACCGATTTTGATTTGTTTTAATTTTTGGATTTCTTCAAGGTTAATCCATTGTTTTTCATAAATTTCAAATCCTTTCTGTCTTTGCGAGAGAATTAACGATATATTATTTTTTGCATCTGCGATCTTTAAGTTGCATTCTTGAATTTCAAGATTTTTTTTATTAAGACGTTCAGATAATTTAGTGATTTCATTATCGATTGTTTTTAGATTATTTTGTAGTATTGTTGTTTCAATTGTATTTTTTGTATGATCGATAGCGTTCGAAAAAAATTTCAGGGGGTTACTTTTGGTATTTGATTGATTAGTGGTGTCGCTTTCCTTTAATTGAATATTCCCTAGTACTTTATTTTTTTTAATTACTTCATTTTTCACTTCGTTTTCAAGACTATTTTTTTGATCCTCCAGCATTAATAAAAATTCTGATAAATCAGATAAACTCTTTTGATATAAATTTAACAAATTTTTACTTTCTGAAAATTCTTCCATTGTGAATCAATGAGGAGTATCTATAATTAATTTTAATGATCATCGATCACATTTTGAATCCATCAATCCAGCAGCATCATCCCACAGACCGGGCAGTAGTGCCACGATGAATCATATGCGAGCAGTCCGGTTCATAGATTTGGTGCAAACATATTAATCTACAATTTTAGTAGCCCATATGCCTGTTCCCTCTATATAGGCAACTCCTACTCCGATTCTAAATCCCTTAATTCCACTTGTATCTAATTCAGGATGGTATATCCCACTCCCACCTGGGGGTATAAGATCCTTATCTTTGGTGGAATAACCCGTCCCGCTAGCCCATGTTGAGATTATTGCTTCTGCTGCCTCCTCATTAGTGCAAAAAGCGTCGGGTGCCTTAAAAACAACATTATCATATTGATAGGAGTCTAAAGGTTGAAAAATTCCCGTACTACTCATCCAATTTGAATGCATTATTGCTAAACTTTGAAGATACAGATCCTGATTTTTAGATATCAATGAGCTTATCAGTTGTGTATCTATTTTCTCACAATTTGGAGGTTTTACAGAATAAAATGTGTAATTTGGGGTTTTTGTTGCAGTAGGATTGTTATATTGTGTCATGTCACTTTTGCATGTCTGCAAACCATTATTTTCGTAGCAAGACGAACCTTGTGGGCATGAACATGGTTTAGGTGTAGGGGTAATTTCTGGGGTGGTCTCCACAGTTGTGATACTCGTTAGACAAGTAGCATTATATCGCCTTCCCCAATATGCACAGTATTCCAGATCTGTAACAATACCCTGATTACACTTCATTACATTGAGAGCAGCATCCCCACAAGGCTCATAGGGATTGGAAGAGGCACCGGGGTATATTGGAGTTCTCTCAAGTGTTGGTGTTTGTGTAACGGTCTGTTGGGATATCTGTATCGGTAAAGTAGTGGTAATTATTTCCGGTGGCGGATATGGAGACATTATTTCTGTTGTTGTAACCTGAGATGCAGTGTGGTTTTGTTGCGTACATCCACTCGAAATTATCACTCCTAAAATTAGAATCCCAATAATTACTGCCCATCCCTTCATATGTCAGAATAATACAGAGAGATTCGATAAAGATTCCTATAAAAAAATGATGTCAGATATAAGTGCTAATAAAAATCAATAAAAATTATTTTATTCTCTTTGCATCAACACACAAACCGTTCAAAACTGCCAACTAATTGCCTACTATAACCTAAACTGGTTAATTTTGAGTCGATATGTTACTTCTTAATGAAATCTCGTGATGCTCCGTGTTTACCGGCAATTACTTTGTATTCCTTCACTATATCCAGTTCGATTGGGATGTGTTTTTTGCAATAAGTTTGACCACGATGATCGAATAAATCAACTTTCCACTCCCCACAAATGCCACACTTAATATCCTTACCAAATTCTTTCCTAAATTTCTCAGCCTGAATTAAGTATTCTCTGTATGTCTCATTACGATTAAGTTCATAAATTTGGTTAAGCCACTCTTTCTCTATGATTTTTCGTTCTTGATCGCGTTGAGGGAGAAAGTCTCGTCTCAAATGCTCGAATTGTGGAACATGGATGTGATTCAATAATTCGAGTTTGGTATCAAATTTTTTCCCACATTCTTCACAAACTAATTCTTTCTTTTTGAAAAATCTAATTAGATCTTTCCAAAGACTCATAATAGTCAAATAGAAGAATTGTTGATTTATATAATAATACTACCTGACAAAAATCACTTGATTTTATCTGCATTATGCCAAAGTTCTCTAATTGTGTCTCCATCTAGTGTCAATCCGGATTTAAAAAGTTTAATAGCAGTGTCTTCCACTACTTTGACGATATAATCGTTTAGTATAATCAACTTCTCAAGATTCCAAATTACATTATCCACATTGCCAGTAAAGGTATTGACGACATCCAAATGACAATCAGGGAAATTTTCAGGAAATGGTAGATTATAGCGCCCACAGATCAAAGATTCAAAGAAAAAACCAGCCATACAAATCATATCATGTTTTTCCGTGTCTGAAAGATATTGTCGAATATCTCCAAATGTAGTGCCCTCACCATTCGGGTATACTATAATAGAGACAACATCACCATCAAAAGCTGTAAGAATAATCGCATGTCCTGCTTCATGAAAACAAACGCGTGCAATTTTTGAATCCTGTTCGAAGATATCTAAAATTTCTGTATTGATATATGTATTAACCAAGAATCGTGGTTTATACATGACAGACAATTACCTATGAGAACAATTTATCACTTTGTATCATCCCACAGATTGTACAATATTTCCATCCTATTACCTGCCAATGCTGTTTGTCATCCTTTGTCAGCATCACATGGCAGCGATGCATGGCTCAAATTAGGAAAATGTTTCTAATTTTAAAAAACAGAAATTCTCTTAAATAAAATCCCCAGTATACACTGAAACTCTGACATCAACCTGATTACCGTAAACCGTAACGTGGTAATCCCCTTCTCCGTTAATGATGATCGTATTCACAGTATTTGATGGGTAGGGATTTCCATAACCGTCCTCTGCAACAATCTGGCCAGTCTTAGGATTCCTCACGGTAATCTTTAAAAACGAGTTTCGGGGGTCATATTGAAGGGGAATCGTCTGGTATTTTATAATGAGTGGCCCTTTGATAACATGAATTTGAAATGCAGAAGAACTGTATTTGGGTGTGTAATGATCTGTAAAGACTGGTGGTGCATCTTCGATAGCTTTTCGCATTACTGGTGACGACACCTCCCCGGATTTCCCTGATAGGTCACGAACCTCGCGCGGTGAGCCCTCAGGGATTGGCGCAGCTTCCTGAACGTAACTCCTATAACCACCGGGTGATCCAGTTGTTTCGGTTGATGATCCTTGACGAAGAGTAGGTGTGGGGGATACTCCCGGTTTGGATTCTATCGGAAGTGCTACACAACCACAAATAATTACCAGTATGATAAGTATCACTGATGAAAAAAGGACTATCGGGATATGACAAGTATAGACTCGCCACTGCATGGGGAATCCTTTTCTATGAGATGCAAAAAAGGTTTCCCCCCTTTAGAATCAGGATGTAGATACTGACCGATACTAATCGTAACCCTATTTTTATAAATTTAAAATTTGTCAATGATACGGGCTTATTCTTACTTTTTTCTGATGGGATCTAAAAGCCACTGATTTTAAAATACACTGTCAACAGTGTGTTGTTTAAAAAAACAATTTTCCGGAAAATACCCGGTATTACTTTTTCCTGTACTTCTTCCCTGCCGAAAATGCCTTTTCGACCTGTTTCCCCACGCCAAAGTAGGCGGCCTGGGCGTACACGATCGGGTTGATCTTTGCGATATCCGGTTTCCCGTCCGTGACACATGATGGGTCGGCATGGATCTCCACCACCTCGCCGATATGAAGCATGTGGCTCCCGCAGTCTACGGACTCAGACAGCCTGCACTCGATGTTGACCGGACACTCCTGTGCCATTGGAGCGGTCTTCAGTTTCCCGTAAAACGACCGGAAGATTCCGGATTTGTCCTCCTGCCCACCGGAGACGAGGCCGCAGTGGTCGGTCTCGATGACCTGTTCTGATGACGGCACGTTCAGGCTGAAGGTCCTGTTCTCCCCGATCCCCTTTGCAGTATACCGCGCCTTGTTGATCGCGACGCAGACCATCGGCGGCGCCATGCAGGCGACTGTTGCCCACGCGGCGGTCATGTAATTCGGCTTGCCCTTCACGTTTGCGCCCACAAGCAGGGTGGGCATGACACTCATGTACGGCATCGGGCCAAGCGTAATCTTTTCCATCCTTTCTCTCTCCAAAATATATGTTGAAGGGGGAGGTGATTAAGGGTATCATTGCAGGGTGAGTCCCCGACAGGGAGGAGGGAGGGGGAGAAAGAGTGCAGGAAAATATTCCTGCAGGATGTAATCTCTAAAATCAATTCAGAAAATTTATTGAGCCCGAAATAAATATCACGATATGTACAAAAAGATCATTTTGCTCGCCATCATACTCCTGATTTCCTGTGTTTTGCCTGTTTGGGCCGATACTGCAACTCCAATCCGCGACGATGGCCAGTTAAAATACAGCATTCTGGGTTCTACAACCACGTCATATAGCCTGAGGCCATGGGGCCATGCAGTATTTTTCCAGAATAATGAACCGATCGTTGTCAATGGTGTCCGGCTGTACGCGTACCGGTACGGTGATCTTGATGGAAATGTCAGGATCGAGATCTGGGACGAGAATTTAAAGACGTTATACAAGGACCAAATTCCCTATGAAAAATTACCGTTGCACCGGGCAATGAGTGATGCCAGTGATGCACGGCAGGTCATATCCTGGCAGAACATCCCGGTCCCGGACCATCTTGTCACAGGCAACTTTTACCTTGTGATTTTTACCGATTCTTACGCCCCAACAGAAAACAAGCACGGGATCTCCATCGGTTACACGAAACCTTCGACCTCATCAACGTCTCACACGGTAAAATCCAATCCCAACAGGATTGACGAACTGGCCCTGAACATGAGAGGAGAGAGTTATCCCCCGACAGAAGTGGACTGGATGATCCGGGTCCTGTACAAGGAGCCTGTCGCAACGACCACCACGCAGCAGACCACACCGGTGAAAGAAACAGTGCAACCAGTAACTACGGTGGTGTCGGTGACAGCACCATCAGAAGCAAATACCGGCTCTTTGGGGAATGTCCCGGCATCCGCGCCTCCGGCCCCGACTCAAACACCGGTCGAAATCCCCGTGCTTGTACTGGCAATTGTAATCAGTGTGTGCATTTTAAAACGTGCAGACTAAGGGCTCTGTAGAAATGCTTAGAAATCCCAGCTCTTAACGCTCTTTGGGGGAATTAATCGTCGCTGGAAAGCGAGGATTGATTGGAGAAACCATATCAATGGTTTCGACCTTTCTGCCGTTCACGCAGGGAAGG
>LQYC01000028.1_pt1 | contig 82117 bp, 90 predicted proteins | sample 661771 | NCBI WGS metagenome assembly LQYC01 (sample SAMN03483023, study PRJNA281117) | bioreactor metagenome | isolation source: benzene-degrading methanogenic enrichment culture from a contaminated... | place: USA: oil refinery in Oklahoma | collected 2011-05
GGGGATAACCGCCTGCATGGTCTTGACATCGATACGGACCGAGCCGTTGTAGAGGCGCGCAGCCCCTATGTGCTCGAAGGTCACATCTTCTTGTGTTGTTGGTCTCATGGTGTTTTTCACCATACATTTATCGACGTGAGCGCTTATAAGCCACCGCCGTGCGCATGGTGAAAGTAAAGGCGCTGCGTTGTCCGATTTACGAAATAACGATTTTGCGCAGAATTGTTCACGCTTGGCCCGCCCGGGCACACAGCGCGACAGGTCGTCGCGGACGCCCTGTAACCGCGCCGTGTGGCCATGACCCGCCCGCGCCTGCAGGAGATCCCCGGTGTCCTGCCGGCCCGCGATCGCCAGAACAGGACCCGCCCGACAAAGCGAGCGACCGCCCGCTGAGGCGTTCGGTAACCGTCGCTTTGTCCTCCCCTCCCGGACCCGCTCCCTGCTGCCGGAGGCAGGGCTCTCGTACCCGACTGCCCGTCCCCTCAGGGGCGGGAGGAGTGCGGCCCGGAGGGTTGTGAGCGGGGGGATGCTTGCCCATCCCCGCAAGCGAACAAAGCACGGGCGGCGGGGAAATACGGCCCAGCGGCCCGAACGAGCACCGCGACAGGGCGCGAAGGTAACGAGCTGCGACGCAGCGAGTCCGAGCCCCTGTGCGTCGTGCGAGTGAGTCACCGAGCGTCTGAGGTTGTCGCATCAGCAGCGACGAGCACGATGCGAAGCATGATGCGAGGAGCGGGCAAAGGGTAGCCGCCGGCGCAGGAACGAAGTGACAAGCCGGGGGCGTCATCGTGTCGCATCAACCGGGGAAAAGAGCAGGGCGAGTCTGTGAGCGGAGCGGAACGGAGGTGAGCGCCAGCGAGCCGGAGTGCAGCGGAGACGAACAGTCTCGACCGTACTGCGTCCCGGCCCGAATCCAAAGGGCTCCGCATATCGATCGCCGCCCCGCTGCGCTTGCTTCGTGCACCTTTGGCGCACTCGCACCCGCTCCGCGGACCGGCTTAAAAAGGTGTTTCTTCAGAGCAGTTTCGTTTCTTCTGTCGGCTTCGGGACCTTCACGACAAGGACCCGGAAGACCGCTTTACTCTCGTTGATCCAGCGGTGCGGGATCTTCGCCGGGCTCTCAATCAGCATGTCCTTCGTGCACGCTGCCCGCTCGTTGCCGATCTCGACAATGCCGGTCCCTTCCAGCACATAGAAGAAGACATCAACAGGTGTGATGTGCTTCTTCAACGATTCTCCGGGTTTGAGCGTGATGACCACCGCCATCGCGTGCGGTGTGTCATAAATCTTCCGTGCATCCACATGGTGCGGGTTCGGGCCTGATACGACCTTTGCAACTTCAGTGATTTTCATCTCATTTCGCCTTCTCAACCTGAATATAGGGAAGTAATGTCAGCAGTTCGGATTTGAGCGTTTCCATACCGACACGCTCCATGAACCGGGCCGTCCGCTCGTGCGATTTTGCGTTAGAACGGTAATATTCCGCGAGCCGCTGCGCACAGTCCAGCGTTTCAGTTGCAGTGAGGCCTTTGGTGATCAGGTTGCCAAACCGCGGCCGGGTCCCCCCGTTGCCACCGAAGAAGACTGTCCAGCCCCGGTTCGTCCCCATAATCCCGATGTCCCGGGTATGGCTCTCACCGCAGCACCGGGGGCAGCCCGAGACGCCGATCTTGATCTTAGCCGGGAAGGTCTGCTCTTTGAACAATTCATCGACAGATTTGGCAAGGCTGATGGAGTCCTGGTTACCGTACCTGCACATATCTGTGCCGAGGCACGCCTGTACGAACTTGACGCAGGGTGCGGTCTCGGGTTTTGCAAGGGTGCCGAGATCCGCAATCACCCTCTCCACATCGTCCGGTTCAAGGCCGATGAGCGCGATCCGCTGGCCGCTCGTGATCTTGAGCATCGGTACTTTATACTTCCGCCCGGCCCTTGCGATTGTCTCAAGGTCATCCGGGGTCACAATTCCTGCCGGGATCCGGGTTGTGACCGCATAGGTCATCCCGTCCCGTTGCCGGATCGCTCCTTTTGGATCTGCCATGTTCATCCCACCTTCACGATCCCCTTCTCCGTTTGGGATTATCTTTATTGTGTCCGGGTACCCATGAACGGGTGATCCTGAGGAGGTATGAGAAAATGCCACCACATTGCGATACCAGGGACGGGCCTGTTGTCAAGGCCGCAAAGAAAGCGCTGGAGACCGGGAATCTCAACTATGTTTTGATCTGGATTCCCAGGGAATCCGAGAAGGAACTGAAAGAGGTATTTGCCCGGACCCTGCGTGCACGAAAAGCCGGGAAGGATGCACAGGATGTTGCCGATGACTGGTTCTTCGAGACCGCCATCCGCCTCCATCGTGCCGGCGAGGGCGCATCATATACCGGAATGAAACCCGCGGGACTGAGCGAGGGCCCGGTCGTACCGAAAGCGGAGAAGGCAATCGAGACCGGCAATCCCAAGGAGACAATTGACGTTATCCTGAAGACCGTTGAGGAAGATCTGACCCATCGTTTCCGCCACGTCATGGAGAAGAAGAACTACGATGTGGACGATGTTGCTGCAGGCCGGGAATTCATCGAGGCATTCATCGGATGGGTCGTCTATTCCCATCACCTTTACATGAATGTAAAAGGCGGGAACGGCCATGGCGAAGACCAGACCGGGGAAGGGGGCTCCCACCACCATTGATTTTTTCAGGAAAGGGGCGTCGTGATCGTCACCATTGATCGATCAACCTGCGTAAGCTGCGGCTCCTGCTGGGACACCTGCCCGGGCTTCTTCGAGCAGAACCCTGACGATACGTTCAGCCAGGTAATTGAGAGATTCAGGTTCAACGGGGATCCTGCACAGGGTAATCCTCCGGCGGATCTGAACGATTGTGCGCGGGATGCTGCGGATCTTTGCCCTGTGCAAATCATCAAAATTGAAGTACTCTGACGAAGTCTTCAATGTGAGGATATTTCAGGTGTGCTGTAAATTACCTTGCTATAGCATTGTGGTGAAAAGAATGGATTTATGCTCACTGGCGGAATTTTCCGCTACAGGCCCGGTCAAAAAAGACCTGATGAAGACCGCAGGTTCGAACCTTGTCATCGTCGGCCTTGAGACCGGTCAGGTTATCGCGCCCCACCCGGAACCGTATGCTGTTGTATTCGTTGTCCTGCAGGGCAAGGGCGTCATCACTGCAGGGACGACAGAGCATCCTGTCAAACCCCACAATCTCGTCTCAGTGAAAAAGGATGAGAACCGGGGGATCCGGTGTGATCAGCGGATGGTCCTGCTCGGTATCCGCGAGGACGTATAAGGCGATGAACGAACCATGAGCGATGTCATCCACGCCTCAGGGCTGACGAAAAGTTTTGGAAGGAACACTGCCGTGGACCATATCTCGTTCGATGTCAGGAAGGGAGAGATCTTCGGCTTTTTAGGCCCGAACGGGGCGGGCAAGACCACGACGACACGGATGTTGACCGGTGTCATTCCGCCCGATGCCGGGTCCGCCACCATTCTCGGCCATGACATCCGGGCCGAGGCTGTCCTGGCAAAACAGGGATTTGGCGTCGTGCCGGAGACATCGAACGCCTACGCGGACCTGACCGCATGGCAGAACCTGATGCTGATGGGCGAGTTGTACGGTCTTCCGCGTACCCGGGCAGAGAAGCGTTCAAACGACCTGCTCGGCATGGTAGGGCTCCATGAACGCAAGGACCAGAAGGTGGAGGCGTACTCCAAAGGCATGAAGCAGCGGCTCATCCTCACAATGGCACTGATCCATGAACCGGAACTCCTCTTCCTCGATGAGCCCACGAGCGGCCTCGATGTCGAGAGCACCCGGATGATCCTCGCCCTGCTCCGCGACCTGAACGCACAGGGCACGACAATTTTTCTCACCACGCATAACATGGAGGAGGCAAACCGGCTCTGCCACCGGGTCGGCATTATCCGGGCTGGGACGATGGCGGCTATCGATGCACCGGAGAAACTCAAAGCCGCGATCAACCGGCTGCACACCATCGAAGTGAGCTTTAACCGTGAGGTGCCTGCAGATGCCCTTGCAGGAATTGCCGGCGTGACCAGTGCGGAGCGGACCGGGGACAAGTGGCAGGTTACCGCAGAGAACCGGGATGTCGTTATCCGTTCGCTCGTGGAATTCAGCCGGCAGCAGGGTGCAGGTATCGTCACGCTGAACACGCTGGCCCCGTCGCTCGATGAAGCGTTTCTCCGGCTGACAAAGGGAGGAAAACTATGAATCCCGCGGGATTATCGGAACAGGTGCGGCGGTCCTGGGCGATCGCAAAGAAGGATATCCGGATCTATTACATGAAAGGCCCGGTGCTCATCTTCGGGGTCTTCATGCCGCTCTTTATGTTCCTTGCGTTCCTGATGGGGGGCCGGCAGCTCCCGCTCTCGTTCCTCATTTCCGGGCTGGTCGGGATGACCCTGTTCTTTACGGCCACTGCGGTATCCCCGGCCATCTTCCCATGGGAGGGCTCGGCAAAAACACTTGAACGACTCGCGTCATGTCCCGTTACGGTCGAAGCGATTGTCCTCGGTGACATGATCGCGTCCCTCCTCTTCGGGATCGGGATTACGCTGATTACCGTTCTCATCGGATTCGCGCTCGGGCTGCCGCTTCTCCACGGCCTTACGCTGCTTTCAGCCATCGTCATCGCCGCCATCTGCTTCTCAGCTGTCGGTATGCTGCTCGCGGTGCCCCCGACGAACACACCCTCAAACATCATGATGCTCTCGTCGCTCGTCAAGTTCCCGCTTGTCTTCATCTCGGGCATCTTCGTCCCGCTGGAGCAGATGCCGTTCTGGGGCATCGTACTCTCCGTCATCTCCCCACTTACCTACTTCACCGATCTTGTCCGGTATTCGTTTACCGGGACGCACTTCTTCCCGGTCTGGGCCGATCTCATGGCACTCGCGGTTTTCACGCTGGCAATTACCGCCATCACGATGGTTCTGCACAAGAAGACCATGCCGAAGAGGATGTAAATCAGCCCGGATAGGCGCGGAGATTCCCCTTGCCGGGGTTCTGCAATGATGGCCGCAGCGGCCCGAGCGAGCGGATGCGAGCGAGTCACCGAGCGTACTACATGCAAGGATAAACAGCGACGAACACGATGCAGAGCATGGTGTGAGGAACGGGCCGGGACAGCCGCCGGCGCGGGAACAGAGTGACAAGCCGGTGGCGTCATCATGTCAGATCAACCGGAAAGAGCAGCGAGGTGATGTGAAGCGAGAACGAGCGGGCGCGGATTTGTTGGTCGCTGGCGCCCGCGAGGGCGAGCGAACATGACCGAGTGTCTGCAACTCGGCTAACGCAACCTTATTCCTTCGTGTCCTTCATAGCACAGTGGCAGTATATCAGGGATAAATTCTCTTTGACTCAGTTTTATTGACATTTACAAGACAAGGAAATATCCTCCCAAATGAACATTCGAAAGATTATCGTAGAATAAATGGAGACATAACATTGGTAGGAATGCAGGTGAAATACGGTTTTCTGGACCGGCCTCAAGGGATCCTGTGTCTTGCATTTGTCACCTATTTTCTGTGGGTGACCGTAACATTCCTGCTGGAAGGCAGGATTCTTACCCTGCTCAGACCTGAAGCGGCCATCGATCGGATTGTATACACGATTATTGCGAATATCATGATAGGTTCCGTCCTGGCACTTCTTATCGTTCGCCATGGAATAACCACGGAGATCATTTCCCTTAATTCCGGAGGATTCCAACCGTTGCGACGAACTCTCGTCGCAGTTGTGATTGGATTAATTCTCGGTGTTTTGGTACTGCTTCTCCAGCACCCGGCATCTCTCGATCCTGTCGTTTTCCTGAATATCTATGCCCAGGTGTTCACGGTAACCGTTGCCGAAATCGCGGTGTGTTGGATCGTTGTCGGATCAATCATCGAAGGAGTTCTTTCACAAAAAGGAAAAGGTATTGCTGTCATGAGCGGCATTCTCCTGTCAAGTATTCTTTTCGGGATATACCACTTCGCTCACAGCCCGCCCTTCAATCAACCCGCCATGATTGGATTTCTTACCATCATCGGACTTGTGACAGGGCTGGTTTATTTCATCGGACGGGATGTGTATGCTACGATAGTTTTCCATAATTTCTTCGGATGTATCGGAGTCATGCAATCCCTCTCTGCATCAGGGCTCCTTACTGCATATTCCCGGCCACTTGTACCGGTGATTGGAATGGCTGTACTATCATTCCTAGTATTCGCAGGAATTGACTATCTGTATATTCGGAAGAAGATACCACCGATATAGAGATCTCGTTCTCCTGAATGCATCCATGTCCCCGCTCCACTCAGCGGGTGCTCCGTAACCGGAACCACATCCCGCTCGGTTCAACATTTCGTACACTCAAGGAGGATAATAGCGACGAGGAGGATCCCCTATCATCCCGATGTCAGCGACGAGCACGATGCGAAGCATGGTGCGAGGAGCGTGCCGGGGCAGCCGCCGGCGCAGGAACGAAGTGACAAGCCGGGGGCGTCATCGTGTCAGATCAACCGGAGAAAAGAGCAGGGCGAGTCTGTGAGCGGAGCGGAACGGAGGGGAGCGCCAGCGAGCCGGAGTGCAGCGGAGACGAACAGTCTCGACCGTACTGCGTCCCGACCAAAGAACTGAAGATCCTCCCTGCATATGTATCGCCGGCCCGCTCCGCATGCTTCGCACAGCTCTGCCATGCTCGCACCCGCTCCGCGGACCGGCTTTCCAATTCTTTCCGGATAGTCCTTTCTTGTGTATCACAAACTGGAAAAAATGGTACACAACCGCTTCTTGTGTATCCCCGTTGAGACACAATACGGGCCTATCACTGATACTTCCCCTATACTATCACAAACCACTGATATCTGCATATCACTGATAACTTTATAAACATATCAGTAAATAATGATAGAGCATATGACAATGCTCTCACCCAACGATCCTCAGCTGATCACGCTGCTTCGCACAGAGCTGGGATTTGGCGATGACGCGATAATAAAACAGGAGAGTACGCTCAACGACAACTACCCCATGCGGTTTGACCTGATCATCGAGGATGGCAACAAGACGTTCATCGTCGAACTCAAGCGGGTCGTCCGGCTCGCCGAACTCTCGCAGCTCGGGCTTTTGAAACTGCTCCTGGATGCGGACAATATGAGCACCCGCAATACTGAATTTGTCATCGTGGGAAAACGGATCACAAAGGAAGCCGCAGATGCCGCCGAGAAGACCGGCATGCGGCTCATCAGGTTGCCCGCTGAGGTGAACGTGGCTGAGGCTGCCCACGATAAAGCCGGGGCCGTACCGGTGAAACTCACGTCCCCCAAGTCCTGGCAGGTCATCTCGTATCTCCTGAAGATGAACGAGACCTCCATCCGGCAGCTCGCGATCGAGTCCAAGGTCTCGTATGGCTGGGCTCATGCAACCGTCCGGGCCCTTACGGAAAAAGGGATTGTATCAACTACTGGTGGCTACGTGAAGATCAGCGACATCAACAAACTCCTCAACGGTGTCGCGTGGGAGCGCCCATTCGAGCGGCTCTTTGCTCAGGAGATCCGGATTGCTGCTGACGGCCCCGTTGCGCTCGCCCAGGAGATCTGCCTTGTCTGTGAAGAGCAGGGGCTTATGTGTGCGTTCACGAGTTTCACGGCTGGCGAGATCTACACCGGTTACAGCGCCCGGCACGATTCGTCGTACCTGTATCTGGAAAAGAAATACATCGCAGCGCTTGCAGGAATGTTCGATGTGCGGACAGAAGGGGGAATCGCGGTGCGGATCTATGCACCGGACCGTGACGTATTCAAGGATCGCAGGACGTTTTCTGTAAACGGTGTCTGGCTGGTCTCACCCTCACAGGCGCTCCTCGACTGTGCCGGCCTCGGGTACGCGGGCCGCGACCTGACGCAGAAACTGGTGGAGATTTATGGTGGATTATAACGCGGCACGCACGGTCATCGATGCGTCGCGGGACGAGCTGATCGAGATATTCCGGTGGGTGCAGGCCCGTATCGAGGATGAGCGGTATCCTCTCACCGTCCTCATCGGTGGCTGGGCGGTATACATCTACAACCCGTGGTACGGATCGGTGGATATCGACCTCATCACCAACAGCAGGGCCCGGCAGCACCTTATGAAGTACCTGCGGGACGAGCGCGGTTTTGTCCACAAGCGGCACCCGATGATCCCCAATACGGTCGTGAAACACATCCCGGAAGGCGAGATCCTGATCGATTTCGGGTCCCGCGAGGATGTCTGCCGGTTTGAGGGGAGAGCCGAGGAGTGCCCGTTCTCCCTGCTCGATGGCCGTACTGAGGTGCGGGAGATCCGCGCCGGTTCTCCGGTTGTGGTGCCGGAACGGACGCTGCTCCTGGTCTTCAAGCTGAAAGCGGCATGGGACCGGTTGGCAAGGATTCGGGGTGGCACGTCATACGATGAGGAATGGGAGCAGGGCAAGCTGCGCAAGGACCGCGCCGATATCCTAGCACTCCTTGACCCGGCTGCAGGTGGCACGGAGATCGATATCCAGTATTTCGGTGAGCGGCTCCGTGAGTTCCCGTTCCTTGCAGGGACGCTGCGGGAGATCCCGCCTGATATGGATGCCGTGGCAATGTACCGCCGGATGGATCCGGCGCAGGCCCGCGATGTTGTTGAGAGGCTGCTCCTGCTCATCGAATGATTGCGGACAATATACCCTCCTTATCTCTCTGAAGTAACAACTGGCCGGTAACGATGTGTCGAAATTTTCAGGTTTTTTCGACAAGTCCGGGCGATGTGTCGATGCAATCGACAGGTCCGGATTTCTGAAAATTCCCTTTTTCCAAAATCTCCTAAACCAGCCGCGAACCCGCCATAATCCCGCCAAACCCGCCATCAATCCCGACATTTTCCTGACAATCCCGACAAAACACCACTTTTCCGGGATCTCCGTCGAAGACCTTCGGTCTTCTCGTATCTCACCCATTTTTGGGTTCGATACTCAGAAAAAATAACCCTCAAAACAGGGCCTAGAATCGACTTTCTCCTGTCGGATGGGTTAAAGTATGGGGTAAAATTGACCTCGATTCTATGGGCTTTGGCAGCCATTAGGCGAGGTGCAATCCTGTCGCGTTTCGGCAATCAGGGCGCAATACTGCCCCCGTTTCCACACGAACAGAAACGGATGATTTTACGGGATTTTCCGGTATCTGGTCTCCCTTTCCGACGTGAAAAAGGGCCTGATTTGGGCGTATTTTCCCCTCGTCGGGAAGGGGTGGGAAAAGGGGGTTGGGGAGGTGAAAACAGGGCCGGACAGAGAGGGAGGATCTGCCTCCCCCGTCAGTATTCCTCGTTCTTTCCGGAGTTGCCCATATAGTCGAGCACCCGGTCCCACATGACGAGCAGGCCCGGGATCACAACGTAGGCGAGCAACCCAGCGCCCAAGAAGAGCGCTGTGACGATGATCTCGTTGTCCATTGCGTTTCACCTCTGCCTTGCTCCCGCTTACGCGAGTGCTGCCACGGTGTCCGCCCAGGTCTCGACATTGGTCCGGATTGCATCGTCCGAGTAGGACTGGAGCGTAACCCGGTCGCGGGTGAACGTGAGGTTGTACAGTTCACCGTTGGCGTCGTGGCACCGGAGGGTCGCACTGAAGGACTCGTTCTCGGTGTCCCGCACGGCGGTCCCGCCGTGTGCAGCCGCGAGTGCTGCGTCGGCGAGCAGTGCAGCGGCCCCGGCGTTGAACCCGGCAACCGAGTTGAACTTACTGGAGTCGTTGCCCACAGTCCTGGCCTCTGTGTCCTGGTAAACGACCTTGGCCGTGTAGCTCTCACGGATCTTTTCCACGGGGTCATGGGTAACCCCGGCAGTCATATATCCTACACATTCGAACGGGTTGTCGGTGATGACCGACTGGACGATCGTGTTGAACGTCGCAACGTCCGGAATCGGGGTCGCAAGTTCGCGAACCGCGTTCTTGCTTTCTGAACTCTGTACGAAATCTGCCATTGTCTCATGGCTCCTGCCCTCGGGCCCTCGGGCTGATTATATATCGTGTTTCTCAGGGCTTAGCCTTGACTGAACCTTGGGAGAAATTGAGGATCAAATCAATAACTTTATTTTCAAATGTCTTCCATATGTGTTTTAAGTGTGTTTTGGGAGACACAGATGAATGACAAGAAACGGGTTCAAGTTGTCTTCACTCCGGGCCAGTGGGAGCTAATTTCACAATTACGGGGGGAATTTGGTGAAGGCGATGCAGATATCGTCAGAAATATCGTGTTAGCCTGGCTTGCAGAGAAATCTCTCATCTCAACAAATGTCAAGCAACGCATGGGAAGTAATGGAACTCACGAGGAAAAATAATGAGATCCATCCCTACTGTAAATTACCCATTAGATAGATTCTTAGGCGGAACTGTATCGAATGCGGGGGCTCCTCAAATAAACGGAAACAATCATTCAAATTTTTCCGATCCTGCCTTTTCCAGTAATAAGACTCAACCCATTCATCGCTGGGTTCCATGGATCGCTGGCTTTTCGAAAGAATTCGTTAATGATTCGATTCACAAGTATATCGAGGAAAAGGGAACCATATTAGATCCTTTCGCGGGTGTAGGAACAACACTTGTTGAATCTCATATAACCGGAAATGATTCTATCGGATTTGAGATAAACCCGTACGCATATTTTGCCTGCAAAACCAAAATTAACAGCCTCCAGATAAATGAAGAAAGGTTCAATGACGAAATCGAGCGGTTCTCCTCATATTATCTGAAAAATCTGAATTCGAAATATCATGTTCAGAGCACGGTGCCGGATGGCTTTAAAACAAAGATTGACTTTTACAGCCCAAAAGTCCTGCGGAAAGTCCTGATTTTAATGGATTTTATTCAGACACTTGAAGATCAAAACATCTCGGATCTGTTCAAACTTGCTTTCACTTCCACGATGGTGAAATATTCAAATTATTCATACGAGCCCAGCTTGGGAACCCGAAGAGGTTCGGGCAAAGCGGATATCGAGGATTACGACGTAAGAGATATCACGGTTCAAAAACTTCTTGAATTTCTAAAAGACATCGCATGGATCAAGAAGACATTGGCTAACCAGAGAATTCCAACATCGACGATAATTAATGATTCATTTTTCAATTACGAAAAATACCTGTCGAGGAAAACGATTGATCTCATCATCACTTCACCACCTTACCTGAATAATTATCATTACAACCGGAACACACGCCCTCAGATCTATTGGCTTGGTTTCGCCCATGGCCCCAAGGATATGAAACCATTAGAGGAATCCAATTTCGGAAATTTCTGGCAGACGGTCAGGGACAAAGAAGAAATCGGTCTAATCTTCGATCTTCCCAAGATTGATTTAATGGACAAATTGGCGCAAATTAAGAAAATTAATCCCGAAAAAGGAGTATATGGCGGGAGTGGCTGGGCAAATTATGCCATATCATATTTCAATGATTGTTATAGATTTTCAAAAGGAATAGAATTCACATTGAAAAAAGGAGGAACCGCACTCGTTGTAATCGGAAACAGTATATTGCAGGGTGTCACGATTCCGACCGATGAATATTTTGCAAAAATCGCAGAGTCAGTGGGTCTTGAGATTGTTGAAATTCATATTCCAAGATCTAAAAGAATTGGTAATAGCATTATCCAGTCGGAGGTCAGGGTTTCAAAGGCGACCAAGGGACACAGGTTGTATGAGGCTGTCGTTGAATTAAGAAAATCATAATTTTTTGGTATATTCTGAAATCTTGTCCTTTATTGCATCAAGATTCAATTCTTTTCCCGTCAGTTTATCAGCAAAATATCTACCAGGATGAAGAGTATCCCATTCGGATTTCTTTTGTTTGTATCTTCCAGATCCCGGGTGATGTATCCCGAATCCAGACACGCATGAATTCCACAACGGTGCATACCGGCGGATTAACTCCGATTCGAGAGGGACAATCAGATCAATTTCATTGTCTCTTAAAATCGTAAATCTGCATTTAAAGTCGTTGATATCAAGATTGGAGGCACTTTGGATGCTTTTGGAATGCTCTTCCAGTCTATTGAACAAAGATTTCTTTATAGATTTTTTCGTTCTTGCCGTTCTTGATCCTTGAGGTACTGCTTTCCCTACATAGATGGGAAAAAAAGCATCCAGAGTTTTAGCATCCTTATTTATTGTTGATATCGGACGATAATTTTCGAAATCGCCGAAATAATACAGGGCATAAACACCTACATCTGTGAATGAATCGGTAAGTGGCAGATCGATCATTTGACGCGTTGTGAAAAAATCAATTGCTTCCTGAATGACACTTGTCTCTAAAATATTCGGGAGGATATAATCTTGATAATCAAGCATAATATTCTTAGAATTCCTTTTGTCTTAATTAGGTTTTCATAACATTCACAAAATGATCATGGATTTTGATTTTGTTCATAGATAGGAATGAGAAACTCAAATCCGACACGCAAGTATTGATTACATATCGCATCGGCAATTTTTCTTTCCCCTTTTTCATAGAGAATTGTGACAAATTTTTTGATAAGTTCCTGTTGATAATCAAAAAAATGACCGGCTTCAATCATATTCAGAAAAATTTCACCGGCACATTTTGGTTTTTTATCAGAATGACGGATCAGCTCTTCAACAAATCCAAAATCATGAGATCTGATATATTTGACAGAGACCTTCAATCGTTCGCAGATCTCATCGGATAAATCATCAATTAAACATATCCAATCGTTTAATCCTGATAATAAGCGTATATTATCGGGATTTTTCTCATCTGAAACGATTTTTGAAAATATTATTTCCCACAATGGTAAAACCATCTGTCGTTTTTCCGGGGTCACTTTCTGTCCATACCATTTTAAAAAGTGTATCAGTTCTATTATTTGCGTAAAATTCCACGAAAAGAGTAGTTGAGAAATTAAACTTTGCCCGTCGTCGGTTTTTTCAATATCCTCAATATAAACAATACAGATATGGCGAACGAGATTTTCATTAATGTGGGGATCTTTGAATTCCGTGTTAATAGCCCTCGAATAATGGCCATTTGCCTTAAGCATGCTGTAAATATTTTTGAAGATTTTTGAATAGAACAAATATGCAGTAAAGGCGGCATTCCAGTGAATTTCATTGTCTTTAGGGAAAATCCGGTTAATATTTCGCCGTACCCATTCCTTATCCAGATAACAAAGATACGGTAAATATTTTCCTAGTGTTACTGAAAATTCTACTGAAGGCTCAACGCTTGGATCAAGGCGCTGTTCAAACTCTTTCTTTATTGATTCGGGCCAGCGGATATCAGAGTCTTTCCGATAGTGACGGCCATAACACAACGAATAGTTCACAATTGCAGAATAGATACTACCTTTATTCGAATTTAACACAGAATTGACGAGATCTCCCCCCGTGAAAAGATCAGATTCAGCTCTTCGGGCGAGTAACAATAATATTTTCTCGGCTTCGGGAAGAAGATGTAATTCAAATAAATGCGAATCCTTTACTGTTCCCTCTTCTATTAAATTTGCAATGCGAGAGATTATCCAATTTCTGTAATTTGATTCACCTTCATTGTAGACTTCCGTCCAAAATTCTTCAGATTCAAGAATAGAATTAATAAATTTAAAAATTCCCGCCCATTTGAAATTATTCTCTTTTCGCCATGCTTCTGACAATCCAATGAGCAATTCATATTGATACAGCCTATTGAGATTCAGGAAGGGATCTAAATCTTGTAAAAATTTTTGGGGATTTTCTATGATGCATACCCGAAAAATATCACAAAGAGAATGCCTTGAAATTTCTGGGCCATATTCGTCACCTTGAAAATTGTTGAGATACTGAACGATTTCTACGTTAGTTTTATTGAGGAGATCTTCCTTGGGGATCGGACTTGGAAGTCCTGAAAAATGTTCAATAACAAAACTTCGTCCTGGGTGTTTAAGTTCCGCTGGATTGATTGATTGATATTTTGCAAAAAGATCTTCGACCTGTGGATCACCTTTTGGTAGTAATGCAGAAAGCCATTCTTTTTTGTGATATGCAAGATATTTTCCCTGAACGAGTGGATCATCAGATATTTTATCTTCATGATATGTTTGAGTTTCAATCCACTCAATCACTTTCTTAATTTGTTGATCCGAGAATTTGTTACAATGTTGTTTCAGTAATTCGTACAATTCATGCTTAACATGAAATTCATTTAGAGGGTTATGTTCAATACTCCAGAAAAGATCATTGAGTTCGGGGTAATATTCATTGATAGCACTAATTGCTAATCGTTTGAAAATTGAGTGTTCTTTCTTCAATAATTCTGATACATGGTCTCTGATCTGTGTTGGACCTAAAAGTTTGAAACCAATCCATATGAAATGAATTATTTGAGTGTCATATCGTTCCTTTACGTCGCTTTTTTCGGTTATTGAGGGTAGCCATACTTCATGGAATTGCGAAGGATCTTCTCGCACAACGGATTCGATTTTTCTTATTGCTACATCGATACATTCAATCCCACAAGTCGTGAGGATCTTTATAGTATATTTTTCCATCACGACCTGAAGGTAATATTCACCCAGTACAGAGGGATACTTCTCGAAAGTAGGTTTTTTACTCTTTTCAAAATCTAATAAAATTTCCAGAATTTTGAGTAAGAGACTTTTATTATTATGTGCGAGAAGGCGGGGAATAATTGTGTCTCCAATTTCTCCCGCAATAAGAATCCGGTCGTGGTATGAGTGCAGGCAAGTGTTTATGAAATCTAAATGATTCGCATTGATTGAATCGAACGGAAGTAAAAAAATGATTCGAACCACATGGCGATCTGTAAATATATTTTCAATACGATTGTTGTTTTCATCACGATATTCAATTATTGAGTCGATAATTTGAATGATCTCTCCAGTGATTTCTTCTGAAGGTTTTTCACTATTCAATTTCGCGACATTTTCCAGAACCGCCATAATAATCCAATAGGATCCAAAACCTTCAGTTGTGGAAGGATTGTTTTTGGGATTAAAATAGCCGGAATTTTTCAGTGGTATAACCCAAGGAAACGGATTTTCTGTCTTGGACAGTTGTCTAAAAAATTCAAATTCAAGAGTCTTATCATTGGTTATCAACTGAAATATTTTTCCTTCAACTGAGGGCGTGTAATTATTTGCTGCATTTTTTAATTCCTCATGAGTAGCGTGTAAAAATCTGGATTGAAGAATAATTTCCTGGTTCCATTTTTTTATCACATCAAACAATTGGCCATATCCTTTTTCATCTTTCATGTAGGGTATGACCGAAATCCCCATTTGTCGAAAATATTGTTCCTCGAATTCGAGAATGTTATCTTCACCTCTATAATACGGAAGTAAAATGAAATGTTTGGGTTCTTTCGAGACGGGGATTCCTGATTTTGTGATTAAAAAGTCTAATACTTCAAATTCATTCAGGCCATATCCTATGAATAAAATGGTTTTCTCGTCAAAGATTTTTTGTAAAAATATCTTGAATTTTTCATCATTATAGCGTTCAAAATAATCTTTAACCGTTATAACAACGGTCGACCAATCAGAAATCGAACCATGAATATGATAGAGCTTGGATTCATCGAGTGTACTCGGATCAAAATCTTCTTTATGAATCAGAATTCTTGATGGATGAAATTTTTTATCGAAATGGGCATCAATATTCGTTGTGATAAATAATCCTCGAAGACCATCCAATTCGTTATAGATATTTTGTTTGTCGAGAAGATCTTGGTTTGGTATTAGACAATCCTGAATTTGGTTAAAAAATTCCTTTTCAGAACCATTTTTATGAAGGATATATTGGCAGATTGTGATTATTTTTTTAGGATCTTTCATCTTCAAAAGAGCTTCTTGCTCTTTATAAGTTATACAGGTAGATCGAGAATCATCTTTTTTTGGAGTGGTGAAACACCGTTCGATGAGCTTTTCCGCCATTCTCTCCCAACTGCTACATCCAATCATCATGGATGTTCCAGCACCGAAAAAAATCGCAAATTGATTGTTATTAATTGCTTCAATAAGTTGTGGAGGAATGGGAGGATTTGGATAAATTTTTTCTTTTCCAGTCATTATAAGGTCTACCGAATATTCCTTTATTGATCTCTTCTAACCTTAAACCCAACTTCTAATTCCTCCACTTAAGACGATTCGATGATCATTTCCCCGGTACCACCCACACCGGCCCCATCCCAGCAAACGCTTTCTCGAATCTCCTTGGCCCTTCCCCAACATAGAACAGCGCCGGCGAGAACGTGGACCCGCTTGAATCCCCAGGCCCCATGAACCGTATTCTCGCCGATGGAAAACACACCCGGCACGACAATACCGTCAGCGTCTTCCATGCAGCAGTCTCGGTCGCCGATTTCCAGAGCACGATCGCCTCTGTAGTCCGGCCCGCAAACCGCTCCTGATATAGCTTCGAAAACCACACCTCGACCCCGGGCCCGAAAGGAGGATTGATGAAGACCCGCCCCTCCCACGGTTGGATGAGTCCGTTGTCCTGGATTGTGTAGTGCCTCGCTGCGGGCACGTTCGGGATCTCGTGGCTGTTGCTGCACGGGTCGAGGTCGATCGCGCCCATGCACGCGATGACGGCATCGAGGATATACTGCGGGGTGTAGTGCTCGGTGCTGGCATGGGAGAGTAGGGCAGGGGGCACGGTCACAGCGTATCCCTCTTGTTGTGATGGGGCATTATGTTGATAATATCTCTATAATCCTGTGGCCTTAGGTCTTGCTGAATGAAAACAGAGAAATTTGAAAATAATTGATATTTTTTTTTACTCATTCCCCTTACTTAGTTCCGTAAATCCAGCCCGGATCACATTTGCCATCATTTTCCTCCGTTGGTCAAGGAATGTTGAGTAATCAAGGGTTTCCCAGTTTTTCGGTAAAGCATGCCAGTAATACATCGAAGTAATTTCAGGTTCAGAAAATCTTCCAAGATATTTTGGGAGATAAGTTGATGGTGCATCATCCATGATACCAATATTATCAAGCCATTCAACAAGCGCGAAATTTGCGATCTGGTTGATCTCTTTTGTATCCTTAATTCCAAGCGTTTTCAAATAGTTCTTTGGGAAGAGATGATGTCGTTCTGTCGATGATTTTTTCGCTTTTATCGCCGGGTCAAGGAGCTCGGGCACTTTCATCTTCGAAAAGAGAACTTTTGCATCTAACAAGTTGAGTGCGGCATAATAGGCAAACAGCGACGGGCTCCGTGCCGATGATGTGGCAAGATCATTGGGCAGTGTAATATTCCAGTAATCTTCGGTTAATGTATCGTTGATAATCTGGTTCAATACCGCATAAAATCCTACTCCATCCTTCACATTCCGTAACCGGGCAAGGTCGGCTTCCATGGCACCTTCTGGAGATGTTGTATAGCGCCCGGTTAGTGATGTCATAAAGAACCAACGGGCGATACAGTTTCGGAGTTCAAACGGTTCAACCTTATAATCTGTTTTTCCGATCAAGAACATCGTATATGCGTAGATTACAGCCATCTCTGATGTGATCATGACTTTACTTCTGTACCCCGCCCGCATGAGGGCTTTCAAAAATTCATGCCAGTTCTGTAGGTTCAGGACAATTTCCTGTGAATTTTTGAGGACTGCAAACTGGGAGACCCGGCGTTCATCTGAGAATTGACCGGTATCGAGATCTTTACCTCTCAGTAGTGAATATACATGCTGGAGGCGCGCCCGTTTAAAGCCAAGACCAACTGCGACCCGTAATAACTGATCTGGTGCAGGTTCGATAAAATAATTGAAGGATGATGATGTGTTTGTTGTAGGTTGACGTGAAGCCCGACAGAACTTTTCGAGGTCTGCCCGGCCCTGATCCCAAAAGACAGACATGAGGGTTAAAATGAAATCGGCTTGGTTGAGGATGACTCCTTTGCTATTTATTCTTACGAAGATATCAGCAACTTGTTCCTCATCAACGTTATATGATAATTCCATTGCAGTAAAGGGGTAATTCTGGAGGTCGCGGAGGGCATCGATTTTTTCTATTATCTCATCTTCTTCTTTCTCAGATAACTCGTGATGTTCTTTTAATCTGGAAATAAAATCTTTCACAAAACGGGTCCATAGAATCTCTTTTGACCAGAGTTGAGAAATATCAGGAATAAATTCGGGATTTTTTCTAATCGCGGCATCGGTAACTTCAAAATATTCATCCCGGGGCCGGAATGCAATATTAATTGATAGGGGTTTGAAGTCCTGTGTCATCACTGGCTTGCCTTTCAATACGGAATAAAGCGATGTTAATCGCTGTTGCCCGTCAACAATCAGCAATTTCGGTACTTTTTGTTTTGTGTCGGTTCCGATTTGCCGAGACCCATCAGCCAGTGAATTTGACCAAAATAGGAGATATCCTACTGGAAATCCCTTATACATCGAATCGAAAAGGTCACGGACTTTTGTTGGTGTCCAGACAAAGGGACGTTGAATATCAGGTAATCCGATTTCCCCCATTTCGATATCTAGAATTAATTTTGATAATGAATAACTGACTTCCTTGAATAATGTTGATTTCATCAAAATACACCCCCCTGTAATGTGTTTCGTCTTGACCCTGAAACCGTTAAGAGTTACGATCCGTGTTTGAATTCAGTTCAATGCTATTTTTTTTCTTACTTCTCCTCCATAACAATACTCGCAGAGTTTCACGCCGGCCTGCCGGTCGATCCACGCGGCCTTCTCCAACCCGCAGACCGAGCACTTCCCGACCGCTGCCGTCACCCGCTCGCACCGGGCCATGTCGAACGTCCCAGGCAGCGGGACAGAAGCCTCCTGCTCGGCCTTCACCTGTGCCTTGTAGCACGAGCGGCACACCCGCCGGGCGTCCTGCTGGTCTTTGGGCCGGGCCCTCCGCTCTGCGGTGAATTTCTCCACATACCACGCCCCACGTTTACCGCAGGCATAGCACGCGGTCTGCGGTTCCGGGATTTCGAGCGGCTTGTAGTCCTTGGCCCGGATGGTGTGGGGCGGGCCGGGAGTTGCAACGCCCGGAGGTTTTGTTTCCTGCACGTTTGCAGCAGTTTGCGTACCGCTGCTGCAAACAATCGGGGTGTGATACGGCGCGGGTTTTCCGATTTGTGCAGGTTTTTGGGGAAATCGGTTTTCGTTTGCTGCATTTGCAGCATTTTTCACACACTGAGCCGGATCCGGTCCGGAACTTTCCTGAGTAGCAGTATTCCCATTTTGCTGAAAAGTTCCTTCTCTTAGTAAAGAATTTTTATTATTATCATCTCCTTTTGGAAATCCGGAAGAGCCGGACGCACCGTTTATCTTTTCAGCAGTTGCTGCAAAACTGCTGGAAACGTGCTGCAATGCTGCAAACGAGCCGGTGCCGCTCTCATTGCTGCCGTTGTTGCCGTCACTGTTGCCGCCGTCACCCGGGCCCCGGTCGAGCCAGCAGGGCCCGCCGGTCGTCCAGTTCCGGTAGATCCCCCGGTTCCACGCGAACGCCTCCGTCCTGCGCCGGACCGACACGCCTTCCTCCTCGCTCATCGTCACCGTCCGGTCGGTAAACGAGATGGCGGGGCACTTCTCCAGGAGCCCGGTGTAGTTCTTCCCACGGCTGTCGTACCCTTTCAGCGTCCGGTAAATACTCGAGTAGGACCAGCCCGTGAGCTCCTGCATGTCCTGGATGGTGAACTCGGGCCTATCCGCCTTCTGGATCGCGGCGAGCAGGTCGGCCTCCCGCCGGGTCAGCTTGGATTCCTGCCCACCCGAGGTTCCCGAGAGCTGCGCGAAGACCTCGTTTGCTGCGGCAAAGTCGGCCTCGCCCGCGTAGATGCAGAGCGTCCCGTCTTCAGCGGTCTTCTGCTCCCTCTGCAAGAAGAAGAGTGCCGCATGGCTCTTGATGAGGTCGTAGAGCATGTCCGGGTTGCGCCGGTTGCTGATGGCATGGAACCGTATCCGCTCCGAGAACGGGATCACGACCCAGACCATCTGCTCATGCAGGATCTCCCAGATGGCCCGGCAGGTCACCAGCTCCGGGGTCTCGTCCGGCAACATCCCCGGCTCCTGCTGTTCCTTTCTCTGTTTTGCCGCAAGCACCCGGGCGTCCTGCTCGTGCGACTCGTCGATCCAGCAGGTGAGCATCCGGTTCATCACCTGGTCGTCACCTGTCCCTTCCTTCTTTGCTATCCACCAGACGCACCGCTCGGGGATGGTGCAGACCCGGCAGGTCAGGTCTTTTGTGACTGTTGTATGCGTGATCGGCTCGTGGAAGTTCGAGGTCGCGGACTTCAGGATCTCCTGGATGCCGTCCGAGAGTTCGGTATCGTCGCTCATCAGCACGGAGCGGGGCTCGAGGTCTTTCATGTAGTAGAGGGCTTTGTTGCTCACCGTGCCCCGGACTTTGTACCGGTCCGGCACCTGCCGCATCATCTTGCGGAACGCATGCGTCTTGCCCTTGCCGGAGTCGCCGGTCACTGAGACGTGCAGCCCGTCCGAGTTCTTCACTGCCTGCGAGGCCATCGAGAGGATGAGGCAGCGGGCGAGGATCTCGTCACCGACATGCTCCTGCGCAAATGCTGTGAGCATCAGGGCTACCGGGTCGCCATGTTCAAGCACATCGAGCGCCATAGTCCGGGCATCGGGCGATGGTGCAGGTTTGACCGGGCCGTTGCCCTCGTTCTCCACCTTTGCTCTGGCCCGCTCCTTGCCCCACTGTTTCTGCTTCTGCTCGAACTGCTTGCGCTTCTCTGCCCGGTCGGGTTCATACCAGGCCCGAAGTTCTGCCCACCGCTGCGATCCGCTGCCGCAGGAGGTGTGCTTGCAGCCGGCAAAGACCGCACCGTTGCCGAACTGGATTGCAAAGGCCCCGTCCTTGTGCGCTGAGGAGAATGGGCACTGGTCGAGGACAAAGAGCGTGCCACCGCTGTATGGCTTCTCGCTGCGGACGGAGAGGTAGTGCTGCGCGAGCCAGCGCCGGAGGTCGAAGCCCTTCTCCTTTGCAGCAGGCTTCTGGGCCTGCTCCTCGGCGGGCAGCCGGGCGGCCAGCTGTTCCAGCAGGGCACTGCCCGCGACCTGCGGCACATCCGGGGCCGCGAGAATCCGGCTCCTCCGGTGCGGCCGCTCGGGTGTGGAGTCGCCCTTCCGGGACATCGTGCCGTAGAGCTTCCAGATGCGGCCGGCATTGAAGTTCGCCGTATCAACGGTCACCTGCTCGTCCGAGAAGAGCGTGTCGAGTGCCGCAAGGCAGCCCTTGACGAGTGCCGTTGCCGCGTCATCGTTCGGCAGGTCGATGCGGTAGAGCAGGTGGGCCCCGTTGCCCGAGTCGGCCCTGACCGGCTCCGGGAACCCGAGGGACTCAAGCCATGCGGCGATCTCGTCCGCTTTCCGCAGCGCAAGGCCGTGCTCCGCGTCCGTGCTGGAAACACCGCTCGGCCGGACCGGGTCGATGTCGATCGGGAGCCAGCGCCGGCGCACGATATCCGCGTCGCTCGTAGTCGCGTCCTTGCGGGAGAGCCGCATCTTGATCCGGTTCGCCCGGCGCGAGAGCAGGGCCGGGTTCACCTCGTTCAGCGTGACGTAGATGCCCGCAACCGAGGGATCGGCATCGAGCGGCTCCACTGACCGGACGAGTACTTCGGGATCGCTGAAGTAACCGGAATGGGTGTGCTGGTCGGAGAGTGCGCGGACTTCGATGACCTGACCGGGCCCGGCTAACCGGGCGATTGCCTCACGGAGCAGGCCATCCACGGGTCACCACCTTCGCCCTGGCTGGCATTCACCGTGCAGGGAACCTCATGAAGCCCCATGACGGCCCCCCTTCTGCTGCCGCACTTGCACAGATTTCTGTGCCTGCGGGACCTGCGGGGCCGGCACGATCCCCTTCGCCTGCTGTGCGTGCTCGTCGAAGGTCTCGACCACGATCCGGTACCGGTGCTCCCGCACCCGGCTCGCCGTGATCTGGAAGACCGCTTCGCGCTTCTCCCGGATATGGTCCGCGATCACCTTCGGGATGAGGTAGAGCGGGACTCCTTCGATCCGCTCTTCCTGATGGCCGGGTACTGGCGGTTCACCGGACATAGGCGGCCACCTCGGAAACGCCGGTCGCCGTCACCTCATAGCAGTGGATTGCCCCGGAGGGCGAGATCACCCAGACCTCGCAGCGGAGGAAGATATCGCCCGGGTACATCGTGAGCAGCGATCGCAGCTGGCAGCACTCGAACCGGCAGAACGATTCGACGTACTGGGCCGTCACCGCTCCCTGTGCGTGCCGGATCTTGACGCAGAGGGCCTCATAGTTGCCCCGCATCCCGATCAGGTGGAGCGGGATGTAGCGCGAGAGGAAATGGTCGGTGACCGGCACCACCGGCTCGTAGCCCCGGGAGGCTAGAAGTTTCCCGCAACGGTTCTTCGCCGCGTGAAAGACGCTCTGGGCGATCATGCAGGGCCCCCGTCAGCGTCGAGCGGCTTCCGGTCCGGGTGCTGGGCCAGCCGTATCCCGTCGTGGGTGATCTCAAAGGTCTCGAACTTGTCGGACGGGACCGAGAACCAGACCTCGTATCGCAGCAGGTTGCTGGAAGGGATGCCCTTGAACTTCTTCTCGTAGAAATTCCTCTCGCTGCCGCAGAACGGGGCCGCCTCTTCCGGTGTGCGGACCGGGTGCAGGGAGACTTTCAGCTTCACCCAGACGCATTCTTCTGTCCCGTCGCTGTTCTTCTTTGTCGCCACCAGATTGTACGGGACGAATCGCGAGCGGGGGAACTGGTCGCTCACGATCCCTGGCACGTAGCCGAGTTCCCGGAGGATGGAGGCGGCCTCCCGCTCCAGGATCACCATCCGGTGCATCGCGGTCATGGTGTGCCTCCTGCAGGGACGGCCGCCGGTGTGGCGGGCGGGATCCGGGGGATCTCCCGCACGCTGTCTTTGCTCACTTCGAAGCAGGTGAGGCCGTGCCGGAGCGTGGAGATCCAGATCTCATAGTGCAGGCCGGGCACTGCGGGTCTCCTCTCCATGCAGGTCCGGTACCGGGTGATGTCCCGGCCGAGGAACCGCTCGACGTTCGCAGCAGTGGGCTCCGTGCGCGACATCTTCCGGACCCGGATGTACCGGGTCTCCCCAGTCCCCCGCGTCGCGATGAGGTGTGCTGGCGGGAGTTTCTTTAAGAATACGGGTGGGACGATCTCGACCGTATAGCCGGCCCGCTGGAGCTGCTCGCGGATGCCCTGCTCCAGGACAATGCAGCGCCGGCTTGTCACAGGAGACCCCTCCGCAGCACCGGGCACCGTATGCAGTCATGGAGCGAGCCGGTCCCGGCCGGCGCAGGTGTCGGGATCTTCCGGATACTGTCAGCCAGCACCTCGTAGCAGTGGAAACCGGTCCTGACTGCATAGAACCAGATCTCGCAGTGGAGCCCGGTATCCCCGGGAGAGCGGGCCTGTATTTTGCGGTAGAGGGTTATCTCCTTTGCGCAGCGCTCTTCGATTTCAGCGGGCGTTGGGATCTTCCCCCCTGCACTGCATATCCGCACATACCGGGTCTCGCCGGGCTCGCGGAACGCCACCACACAGAGCGGCAGGGAGTTCTGTGAACGGGCCTTCTGGAGGATGTGGACCTTGTAGCCCTGCGCCCGGAGCATCTCCTGTGCCTCGTACTCGAGGATGTAACAGAACCGGGCTACCATGATGCCGCACCTCCCGCAGGGGGGCAGGGGGACAGGACGACCCCTGATCGCAGGTCGATGAGTGTCTCCGGCAGGACCTCGATTGCAGAAAATTTCCCAAAAGGCATCGAGAGCCAGACTTCGTAGTGCTCTCCGGTTTTGTTAGGATTGGTTCTCATCAGCCTGCGGAGGATCCGGATCTCGTCGTCGCAATACCTCACAATTTCCGCCCTGTCTGTCAGGGTATTGGGCGAGAGTTTCAGTTTCACGTGGAGGGTGTCTTCAGCGCCGCGTTTGCAGACAAACGTCTCGGGCGAATCCCACTCCCTGAGTGTGATCGACCAGACCACGTCATAGCCACGGCGATTCAGGATCTTTGCAGCCTTCCGTGAGATGGTGTGGAGCGGGCTCGAAGTCATGCTGTGCCTCCCCGGGCCGGCGAAATAATCTCCGGTTCCCGCTCATCGGACGGGATCTCGAAGAAGATGCAGGACACATCCTCACCGAGCGCCACCGCGATGAACTTGTCGCGGGGCAGCTGGTACCGCTGCTTCCCGCTCTCGATGATCACACCACGGCCGGACGGGTTGAGGTGCACCGTGCCGGAGACCTGCGGCGGATCATTCGTTGTGGGCCAGTTCCGCAGGAGCGGCACGCTGTCGCCCATGAAGATGAGCCGCCCGAGTTCTTCGGGGCAGAGGTAGTGCGGTTCGCCCATGATGCGGATGTGCACGCAGCCTTCGCTCCCGCTGATGATGGAGCCTGCAGCAAACAGCGTCATGGCGCACCTTCCCGGATACCAGCAGCAGAGTCGGCGCGATTACTATCATGGCCCGGCAGAGCAGGACCCACGGCATGGGCCCTGGTAAACGTATCATTGTCCCGATAGGCTTGCGCCACCTCCCTGTTAGGAACAATTACCCAGACGCCGTGCTCGACCATGACCTTTCCAATTCCTTTGAAGCCGGTGCGCTTTTCATAGGCATCGACGGCTTCCTGTGTGACCCGCAGGGGGTCATCACGCTGCGCAGAACTCTGCTGCATAGATTTTCACCAATTTTTTTATTTTGTTCACAAGCGGTACCGCGGCAGGCATGGGAGATGCCGGCCATCCAGGATGCAGAAAACGCCGGCCCCGAGCGCAGAACTGGAGCCTTGGCTATCGCAGTGACAGGTATTACCGTTCTCCGAACGGCAGGTGACCTAACCAGCGATCACAAAGGCCGGAGCAACGCGCTCATGGAACCGACGGTCAACGACGTATACGAAAAGAGGAGAGCAATACTCGGGAGCAACGGGCGCTCGACGCTTTGACCGCGTGCTTCCTAATCAGGTTGTTTCTGATCTCGGACGGAATCCTCACCATATCCGCCAGCAGGCACACGAACAGCGTTGAAAAATTGAAGAAGGCCGCGTATCTCGCCGCATCTCGCTGCGAATCGACATACGGGGCCACCTCCCTCGCTGTTACCGTGCCGGGGTTGTTAAACATGCTATTATCCTTCCAAGAACATATTTGCTTATAAGATTTACTGAACCCGAAGGTTAGCTCAATCATTCGGGGCATTTAAATGAGGGAATTGGATCAGGATTGAGTCGGAAAAGTGGGAAACGCGCGGAAAAATAGTCATAAATAAAAAAAATTAATCATGGTCCTTCATTTTAGCGGCATAAAACATCATTGCTATACCAATAATAAAGACAATAATCCCGATAATTGCCATAATTGGATTTGGATTAAATTGAAAATTCGAATAACTTCCGCCAGTCATCATTATTGCTCCAGCAACAGGGAACGCGATAATGAAACCCCCAATAAAGAATAATAATCTTTTAACGAATGTTCCCAAAAAATCTAAAAATCCCATAATTGATCAAATCCCAATTATCATTTCAGAATAATAAATTTTTAGACTCTAATTCTTTGAATTTTTTAAAAATCGCAATTCGAATGAATGGTTCAAATCGGAGCCATCGAGACACATCTTGATTTCTCGGTTGGTTGTAATCTGCTAAACTATTTCCAATTAGTGTGTTGCAATGGTATTGGCCAATAAATTGTTTTTTCGGGGCATCCCGAACTTCGAAATAACATAAGTTTCCACTCTGAAAACGTAATTTATTCCTTTGTCCATGACCGAAAATCCATAAATGCGTTGTTCTGTCATCATTAATTATTGGAATAACTTGTTCCTTTGAGTCAACCTCATAAATTTTATAATTGATTTTATTCGGATGTTTTTGAAATTTCTCTATCAACAAATCTATTCCAGAAAGATAATCAGATTTATTGTATTCTCCGTTTACAGCATTTATTTTATGAGCTATTATTATCGCGTGATGGAAGCCATGACTATTAAATTCTGAGTTATATTTTATCAATTCTTGGGTTTTTTTGAGAATAAGAACCGTATACAAGAGATATAGTACTACCAAAATCACCACGACTATCAAGAAATAAGAAATCAAAATTAGTATAACAAGAACAGTGATTATTAAAGATAAAATATGGATAAAATCAATGAATTTGTTATTACAATCATTATTCACAATTTTTACTTGAGAAATAAGAATTTAATATTTTTGAATATTTAGCTTCTAAAGGGAAATTTTGAATCCGCAGCTCTTTATCTAAAATCTAAGTCTACCCCATTCGCTCCTTAAACTTCGTGTCGATCAGGTTAGTTACATACGCTTGCAGGGCCTCGGGGGATTTGAGAACGCTACTTGTGATCTGCGAGTCGGTCGCAACCGCCTCCTCCGAGAGTTCCACACCGCAGATCTCGCAGTAATTGGCCACCGGCGAATTAATGTTGTAACAATCCGGGCATTGCCGGGGTTTCAGCCGTTTGTTGGTCTCCTTACCCTTACCCTTGTCGATTGTGATCCCGTAGGTCCGGAGGATCTCGCGGTCGATGTCACCGCCCGTGAGGTGGGCGTACGTCTGGAACATATTCGTCGTCAGGCTGCCCCACATCATCAGTTTGATCACGCTCTCGGAGACGCCCTCGTTGATCAGGTGCGTGATCCGGGAGTGGCGGAAGACGTGCGGGGTGATATGCTTCTTTATCCCGGCCCGCTGGGCCAGGTGCCTGAGCTGCATACCCACCGAGCCGTGCGTCAGCGGGGTGTTGTGCTCCGTGACAAAGACCGGCATTGCCGGGGCAATGGGCATGAACGGGTAATCGCTCTTCCATTTGACCAGGAACTCCCGGGCCATCACCAGCCGGATGTACCGGGGCTTGCGGGTCTTGAAGTTCACATTCACCACAATGCCATGGTCATCGAACCGGAGATCGCCCCATTTCATCAAGCCGATCTCCCCGATGCGGAATCCGCCTTCGTAGAGCATCATCACGATGGCCCGGTCCCGGCTCGTGGTGCAGGTGTTGATGATAGCGGTGATCTCGTCGGTGGTGAGGAGATCGGCGGCGACTTTGGTCATGGTGTCGTGGGCCGGGACCTTAAGGCTGCGGATCTTCTTTTCCGGGATTGGGACCAGTTCATTGGCGATGAGCCAGAGGTAGAACTGCTTGATGATGAGGATGTGGTCCGAGATGGTGTTCTGCTTGAACGGCCGGCCCCGGATGCTCCTGCCGTTCTTCAGTGCTGCAATGCCTGAATAGATCGCGGCCATGTCGTTCTTTTCGAACGGGCCGATGAACCGCCGCCACCCGACCAGCGTGTACGTGAGTTTGTGGGCCCGTTTCCGGCTGAGGTTCCGCGAGGAGAGCATCTCTTCGGTAAAGGAACGGATCAGCTCAGCATCACGCGGTATTATGATCCCCGCTTTCAGGCCCTTCAGCAGGGACCGCTCCTGGTAGTCGGCCTTGAGCAGATTAAAGAAGTCGTTGTCCGGGGCCAATGGAGCCCGGAGTGACGCACTTTTCATGCTTCAGTGTAAGGCGGATCTCTATAAAAAGAGTTGCTTGGGAATTGAACACAATGTCCCGAAGCCCCAGCCGTGATTTGAACACGGGACCTGCTGATTACAAGTCAGCCGCTCTGCCAACTAAGCCACTGGGGCGCCATATCAGTTTGACGTTGGTTGCTAAAAAAGATGGTGCTCCCTACATTATGACGATGTCCCTCTTTACCTTTGCAAACACATTAAACCCCCGGCAACGGAAATTATTCCAGAGATGGCGCAGATTACCGTGGACATCGGGGGCCGGGCCGGCGTTGATTGCCGTGGATTCTGCGAATATTGCTATTTTAAGCATGTGAAAAATGTCAAAGCATTTGGCTGCCGGTATTGCCTCCCGTTTAAGACAGGCTGTGATTATTGTACCAAAGGAATAAAAGAGCAGTATAGCGGATTTAAGGACTTAAAATCAATTGCTGATGAGGTCCTTGCAACCCTTCAGGCAACGAGGGACGACCTCTCCCGTGTGACTGTCAGCGGTGGCGGAGACCCGAGCTGTTATCCTCAATTCACCGATCTAATAAACCTGCTCGGGAGTATGGAGGCACCGCTCCATATCGGATATACCAGCGGGAAAGGCTGGGACGATCCTGCCATCGCCGATCTTCTTATCGATAACGGCCTTTCCGAGGTCTCCTTCACCATTTTTGCGTCAGATCCAAAACTGCGCCGAAAGTATATGCACGATCCCTCACCAGATGTATCGCTGGAAATTCTTGAGCGCTTATGTAATTCGGCTGATGTTTATGGAGCAGCTGTCGTACTACCGGGGATTAATGACGGGGAGGTGCTTGAACGCACATGTGCGTGGCTGGAGGAGCGGGGAGCTAAGGGACTGATCCTGATGCGGTTTGCCAACACAACTGATCAGGGACTAATCCTGGGAAATGCCCCGGTTATTAAGAAGCAGCGCGTCCATTCGGTTGAGGAGTTCCAAAACCTTGTGACCGATCTCAGTAAACAGTTCAAAATGAAGATATCCGGAACCCCCCTCTGGGATCCGGAGATTGGATCCCCTTTTGTTATCCTTTCAGAGCCCGATCTGATGGCAAAACTCCCCCGCGTGCAGCGGCGTGCCACCGTCATCAGTGGCAGCATCGCCGCCCCTTATATCCAGCGTGTTCTTGAAGCATGCGGGTCCAGATCACCGGTTGTTGCAGTAAAAAAGGAGATCGCCTGTCTCATAACTCTCGAAGATATAAAAACTCTGGACCTTTCTGTTCTGGAACACGCGGTCATTCTCCCGGGGCGTGCATTTGTGCACCCCAAAGAAGCACGTGAGGTTCTGAGTTCGGATGGAACCGGGCGGGAAGTTGTATGGGGTCCGGAAGTGCTCACCGCTGATGCAGAGACAAGCATGGGAATGACCCGGAATCAGGTTCTTACCATGGAGATGGATGGGTTTGCCGATCTGATCCGGTTAATCAATCTCTATGGAGAATGACTAAAAATCCAAAATAATGCAAGATAAAAATAAAAGTTTAAATTAATGCAGCCGTGATACCGAGCACTCCCGACTGGATGATCACGGCGACTGCGATAATCACACTTCCCATCACCAGTGCAACAGCGATGTTGCCCTTTTTAATCTCATCAAATTCGTCAACACCTTTTGTGAGTTTGTCAAGAATATTGAGCGCAAGGTAGATTGCCGCAATTGCAAGGACGATACCAAGGATCAGCTGGACAAATGCGGCGCCGATTGCACAAATACCATCGAGGGAGAATAATCCGACTGATGCAGCCTTTCCAATCCCGACAGAAAGCCCTGATACACCAGACTGGACAACAAGTGCGATTGCTATGAATACTGCGGCAACGATAATCCCAACAGCTGCATTCCCTTTTGCAAGTTCTTTTTCTTGGTCAATGTTCTTTGTGATCTTATCCAGTGTAAAAAAGCCGATATACAATGCTACAACGGAAAAGATAATGGCGATGATTAGCTGGACCAATCCAACAACTGCATTTACCAAAAGCATAGTTTTACCTCTGAAGTTTGTAATTTATTTAGATGAGTCTGTAAATAAACGTATCGTGCATTAAATGGATGAATAGAAAAAAGGAACGATTTTTGGAGGATTTCTACATATATTGGTTAATAAGTCCGATTAAATTTTAATGTATTCAAAATAAAAACTCAAGATGAAAACGCAATGGTTATTAAAATGATGCTGCGGGTGGGTTACGATCCCACGATCTCCAGATCTCTCAGGCAGAACGCCATCGTGCGTTCACATACATTATGAGTCTGGCGCCCTGACCAGCTAGGCCACCGCAGCGCAGACGTGCATTATAACAACACCCTAAAAATTATTAAACATTCTGATACGGGTGGGTTTTTTTAATTATTGCTTTTTGCCCTGAAGATACACATTCACGGCAGTTGAGATTGCAGCGATCTTCTTCCCCTGTTCAAATGAACCCGCAAGTGTCTGCATCCTTGCCTCCTCATCGCGCTGGTATCGTTCGAGTGTTTTTGCGATATGCTCTTCCTGGAGGAAGTGGGTATGGGTATTCCCTGCTATATACTCCGCATTATTCATTATTGCATAGTGGAGCGGAATCGTTGTTTTTACCCCGAGGATGACGTACTCGGAAATCGCCCTCCGCATCCGCCTGATCGCCCCGGACCGGGTTGCGTGCCATGCGCATAGTTTTGCGATCATCGAGTCGTAGTTTGGCGGGATCGAATACCCCATATGGATCCCGCTGTCAATACGTATGCCGGGCCCTCCCGGCGACCGGTAGCGGAGGATCTTACCGGGATCGGCAGCAAAGTTATTGAGGGGGTTTTCAGCATTGATCCGGCACTCGATTGCATGCCCGCGGATGCTGATGTCCTCCTGCGCATAAGGAAGGTCTTCACCGGAGGCGATGGCGAGCTGCTTATGGACAATATCAACACCGGTGATCATTTCCGTGATGGTATGTTCGACCTGAAGACGGGTGTTCATTTCCATAAAATAATACTTCCCGTTTGAGTACAGGAATTCGACCGTCCCTGCATTTGTGTAACCTGACACCCTTGCTACGGTAAGTGCGGATGACGCCATCTGTTCCCGAAGTTCCGCTGTCATGATGGGGCAGGGTGCTTCTTCGACAAGTTTCTGGTGGCGGCGCTGGATTGAACATTCCCGGTCAAAGAGGTGGATGCGGTTGCCATGAGCATCGGCAAGGACCTGGAACTCGATGTGTCGGGGCTTCACAAGATATTTTTCAAGAAACACCGTCGGGTCTCCAAAAGCGGATTTCGCGGTGCGCATGCCTTTGTCAATGGCATCCTGGAGGGCTGTAGGGTCCTCGACAATCTGCATGCCGATCCCCCCTCCGCCTGCACTGGCTTTCACAATGACAGGATAACCGATCCGATCAGCGATAGCGCCTGCTTTTTCTGCAGATGCGACGCCTTCGGGGGTATAGGGGAGCACAGGAACACCCGAGGACTCCATTAGGTGTTTACTGCCAAGCTTAGAACCCATCATCTCGATGGTCTTTGAGGACGGTCCGATAAAGACAATTCCCTCTTTTTCACACAAACCTGCGAACCTGTGGTTCTCGGCAAGAAAACCATACCCCGGGTGCACACCCTCTGACCCGGATTTGTGCGCTATATCAATAATCCGTTCCATGTTCAGGTAACTTTTTGAGGGATGCGCCTCCCCGACATGGAATGCCTCATCAGCATATTTTACATGGAGCGCGTTTTTATCCGCGTCGGAATAAATCGCAACCGTTTCTATTCCGAGTTCACGGCATGCACGCATCACACGGATTGCAATCTCGGCCCGGTTTGCAATCAGGATCTTCTCGAAATATTTCATTGCACCACCAGCAGGACGTCACCGCTCGAGACGACATCGCCGGTATCAACAAAGATTTCAGTCACCCTGCCGTCAATGGGGCTGTGGATGGGGTTTTCCATCTTCATCGCCTCAAGCACAACAACGACATCACCTTTTTTGACAGGAGAGTCCCGGCTGACCATGACCTTGAGTACCATGCCCTGCATGTTGCTCTTGATACCCCCTGCAACATCTCCCCTCGGTATTTTTTGTTGCGGGGCGGAAGCCGATACCTCCACCCGGCTTCCTCCGACGGAAATGATTCGGATTGAAAAGACCTCGCCGTCCACTTCAACTTCCATCTGGTTTGGCATTTCCGGCGTTCCGGCTGATACCTGTTGTTTTTTGGGGATAATTTCACCTTGTTTCTCCCCTTTCAAAAAAGCGGGTGCTATTGCAGGATAGAGGATGTAGGTCAGTACATCCTCCTCTTTTTTTACCAGGCCGGCTTTTTGGGCCTCTTCTTTCATCTTCTCATAGATAGGTTCGAGCAGATCAGCAGGACGGATCGCGATCACCTCGTCATTTCCGATAATCAGTTTCCGGATCTCATCGCTGACCGTCGCAGGTGATTTTCCGTACAGGCCATGGACATAGTCCTTGACTTCCTTTGTGACATTCCTGTACCGCTGGCCGTTGACAAGGACATTGAAGACTGCCTGCGATCCTACGATCTGGCTGGTCGGTGTCACGAGCGGAGGATACCCGAGATCCTCTCGCACACGCGGGATCTCTGCAAGAACTTCGTCCATCCGGTTGAGAGCGTCCTGCTCCTTGAGCTGTGAAACAAGGTTTGAGATCATCCCCCCGGGCAACTGGTAAATGAGCACATCGCTGTCCACGCGCTCTGATATCGGGTCACAGAGTGCACCATATTTTTCCCGGATCTGGAGGCAGATATTGCGAACTGTCCGGAGCCTGATTAGGTCTATGCCGGTATCTCTTTTTGTCCCTTTTAGTGATGCAACAACGCTTTCAGTCGGGGGCTGGGAAGTCCCCATGGAAAACGGGGACATTGCCGTATCAAGAATATCTACACCTGCTTCGATCGCTGCCTGGTAGCTGATCGGCGCGATCCCGCTCGTGCAGTGGCTGTGGAGGTCGACTTTGGTATCAACCGCCTCTTTAATACCGGAGATAAGCTCGCGCGCTGCTTCCGGCATGATCAGGCCGGCCATATCCTTGATGCAGATCGAATCGCAGTCGAGTGCGTGGAGTTCCATTGCCATTTCGATGAAGGTTTTGGTGCTGTGGACCGGGCTCGTCGTATAGCAAATTGCTCCCTGCAGGTGGGCGCCTGTTTTTTTGACCTGTTCCATCGAGCGTTTCATGTTCCGGATATCATTAAGCGCATCGAATACGCGGAAGATGTCAACGCCGTTCTTGTGCGCTGCATGGACAAACCGGTCGACAACATCATCCGGATAGTGCCGGTAACCGACTAAGTTCTGGCCACGCAGAAGCATCTGGATCGGGGTATGTTTCAATTCGGATTTGAGCGAGCGGAGGCGTTCCCACGGGTCATCATTTAAAAACCGTATGCAGGTGTCAAAAGTGGCACCTCCCCATGCTTCAACGGAAAAGAACCCGCACCCATCAATAGCACGGGCCATTTGGATCATATCCTCAGTTCTGAGCCGTGTTGCAATCAGGGACTGGTGCGCGTCCCTGAGTGTCGTATCGGTAATATGAACTTTATCAGGATAGGCAGCGCGCATGGGGTAACCTCATCAGAGGGCTTTTATGGATCAGATCAAGCCTCACAAAACATCACCATGGAAGTATAAAAAATTCACTAACTGGAATGATCGCAATCGCACCGGCTATGACTGCTCCGGCACATCCAATAATATCTGCACTAGACGTATCAAAGGAGGGGCAGAACGATCCTCCATACCGGTATCCCCTGACAGCGAGAAGTTCTGCGGTATCCTTTGCACGCGCCAGTGCACCGGTTACCAGAATCATACCAGCAGTAGCAAGATGGCGGACTCCCACTTTTACTCCTTTGAGTGCCCATGCTGTTCTCAACCGATCGAGATCGCAGACCAATGCATCAAATGCCTGCATACAGAGCTCGGCAACCATTCCCATCTCAAATCCCCATCGGCACCCGAACAGCCAGACGCCAAGGGAGAAAAACTCCCCCGGCCGTTGCTCAGACCAGAGCCACATCGCAATAAGGAGAATCACTGCCATACGAATGCCATAAGAGATGCCGGTACCAGTTGTAATCTGGAGCACGGCCGCTACAACCCCGATCATAGCTGCAAAGCCGGCCATAACAGATATGTGCGGCATAGCTTTTAGACGAGGGATGAAGATCAGCCACCAGATAAAAACAACAAATGCACCTGTGAGGTTAAGGAATGCAGCAAGAGAGAGGATTGCCGCAGTGCCGATCCGGATCCTAATATCATTCATCTTCGGGATCCCCGGATTTTCCCTCAATTCTTCGTGTGACATCATGTGATCCGGTTGTTGACGGTTGTTTCCCCAGATCCGCAAGCATCCCGTCCCGGATCCCCCAGAACCTGTCAATAGGGGGGAGAATCTCCTGTTCGTGCGTGAAGATGATAGTGATCCCATCACAAGATCCGGAGAGCCGTTTGCAGAAGATCTCTTTCTGACAGCAGTCCAGTGCGCTGAATGGTTCATCGAGAAGCAGCAGGTCATACCTTTTTGCCAGCACACAGGCAAGATGAAGCCGCTTCAGTTCGCCCCGGCTGAGTTTTAAGGGATTCTCCCCGCTTTTTCTCAAGAAACCTTCTGCAGAAAGGAGCAGATCCGGTTCCAGCCCCCATGATCTGCATTCCTCTGCAAGTGTCTGGCCGGTAATGTGGTATTCCGGGAACTGGAGAGAGAGCATACAGGACGTGATATCCTTACGATCTATTGTACCCTCAAGAGGTGAGATGAGCCCGGCCATGACAAGGGCAAGCGTCGACTTTCCCGATCCAACAGGGCCGCGGACCAGATGCATCCCCTCACAGAAATTCCCTTGGGCACTGAGAGCCAAAAGACCGCGTTTCACTTTTACCTTGTCGAGCTGAATGTTCAACCGGTTTTCCTCCATGAGCGCGGGTAAAACGGCGTGTTCATCAGGCTGAAAAAAACTTCAGCCGGCTTTCCGGCTGATACAATTCGTCCATCATGAATGGCAACAACCTGATCACCTTTTGCTGCGGTTTCCATCTGCTGTGTGCAGCGGATGACATAGCGTGACTGTATGGTCCCGATGATATCATCGATCTGCCGGCAGCGGCCGGGATCAAGATGGGAGTCATATTCATCAAGAACGAGCAGCACAGGCTCGTTAACCAGTGCGGCTGCAATTGCAGCAAGAGCTCTTTCCCCTCCTGAAAGTTCATGCACCGGGCGGTCAAGGAGATTTGTAATCCCCATCCTGCCGCAGATATCCTTCACCATTTTGCCCGTCTCATCACAGGGAGTGTTCCGGAACTGGATCGTTGAAGCGATCTCATCGTAAACTCTTGAAAAAAGGAGGCTTCTGTCCGGGTATTCGTTAACCCATCCTACATCAACTTTTCTTGGGGATTGTCCATCAATGCTGATGGTTCCGGATTCAGGTTCATCGATGCCGGAGAGGAGGCGCAGCAGGGTTGTTTTTCCACCCCCGTTCCCCCCGACCAGGAATGTTAATCCCGGATGGACTGAAAGGTGGTCGATGAAAAGCGTCCTGTGGGAGAGAGAATCAATTTCAATCATGGGAGTCTTTCTGCAATCTGGTACGCTGCAAACGCTTTGATGGCATCTCCTGCAAGAAACGGGAGCATACCCACGGTGACTGCAGGTATAAGGCTCATGCCGGTTGAGTACATCAGCCACGAAAGCCCGAAAATATATATTACGATCGTTCCGGCAATGATCCCAAGAACGCGGATCGTCATCCGGGTCTGTTCATATGCCAGCCCGGTCAGAAAAGCTGCGGGGATGAAACCGATGAGGTACCCCCCGGTCGGGCCGAGAAGAACCCCGATTCCGGCAACGCCATTGTGAAAAACCGGCAACCCCAGAGATCCGAGCAACACAAATAAGGTGACCGGTATGACAGCATTGCGCTTCATGACGGCAGCGGCGAGGAGGACAAAGAGTGTCTGGAGTGTAACAGGAACCGGAAAGAACGGGATCGAGATCCAGCTTCCCAAAGCGATCAGGCCGACAAATGCAGCTGAATATGCGATAAGTCTGGTTCTTTTGAGATCACCGAACATCGTCAACCATAAAAAATTATATGGTTTACGATAAAAAACAATCTGTCCTTACCGCTGGTGACAATCCCCGGCAATGACCCGCTCTATCCTGCCGTTGTCCTTGCGTATGATGAGTGCGCCAAATTCGTCAATATCAATTGCTTCCCCCTCAAAGCTGTTCTTTAAAGTGGTGATCTGGACGCGGTGCTCGAGCGTGCAGGAAAGGCTTTTCCATTCCCGGAGTATGGTTTCATATTCACCGCTCTCGATGAGCAGGTAGCGGGTCTCAAACTCCCGCAGGATTCGTGCAAGGAATGAAGCGCGATCGACCTCATGGCCGACTTCGGCGCTGATCGATGTGATATCTTTCTGGAGAGATGGTGAGAACTGGTTAAGCGGGACATTGACATCAATCCCGATACTCAGCAGGCAGTTATGAATGAGATCTGCTTCAGCCGAGAGTTCGAGGTGTAGGCCCGCTACTTTCTTGTCGCCGATGAAAATATCGTTTGGCCATTTGATCAGGGCGCCAAGATCGAATTCTTTTCGAATTGCACGGGCAACAGCAACAGATCCGGCCATAGTAACCATAAAAACATGGTCAATGGGGATATTGGGCTTCAGTACGATTGTGATCCAGATGCCACCGACGGGAGAGACCCATGCGCGTCCCAGCCTGCCAATCCCGCCGGTCTGCTCTTCGGCAATGATGACAAGGCCATGCATCTTCTCCACATCCCCTTCTGAACAGATCTGTTTGCCGACCCATATCGTCGAGGGGGTATTTTCCAGGTACCGCATTGTTTTTCCGACGAACTTCGTCCTGAGCTTCTTGTGTATCTCGTAAGGGAGGAGTCTGCTGCTGGTCCGGGTAAGGCGGTACCCTTCCTTCTGTGAGGATGATATGTCGTATCCCATCGCCCTGAGCTCATTGATATGCTTCCAGACTGCTGACCGGGTGATACCCAGTTCGTTGCTCATTGCCTCGCCTGACAGCGGACGATTTGCCCGTTCAAGGATTTCCAGCACCTTAAATGCAGAGTCCGGCATCCGTTTCACCTCTTAGCTCCGATGGATTCTGATGGCAGGGGGCAGGGATCCTTACCGCAGACCTGCTTGAGAATCGCAGACTGGTGCTCCATGAGGGTTGCCAGGTCAAAGATCCCGGTAATATCAACAACACCGATTGCGCCTATCGCTGCCCCATCACAATCCCTGAAAGGGGTTACGGTCACCGGAACCCCTTTGTAAGCCCCGGATGCCGGGGTGGTCTTTATCATCTTGTTGGCACGGATTGCATCCTCAAGCACAGGTCCGGTATAGTCCCGGTCAACCACCCTGCCCTCCTCAACCCGGATGCCCGGTTTATCCCGGGACTTTGCAGTCACCGGAAGTCGGTTGAGCAATTCATGGATGGCATTGGCAACAGGTTCCAGGTCATCTGCCCCGGCGCTGGCAGAAAGGGTATAGCGGTGCATTAATGTCTTCCTCATACTTCTGGTCACTGTCCATCTAGAATAAAGTTTGCGTTCCCAAACGGCAGAACCTGTCGAGAAATTTTTTTGAGGGGAATTCGTGGATACTGGTTACCACGACCTGCCCTTTTCCGACCTGTTTTTCAATTACAACAGCCTGCTCTCCCCCCATTCCCGCGGCTTCACCGTCATATTCGGGGAAAAATCCATCGCATTCAACGCGGTCAGCATTGTAATCCTCAACAATGGCCTCTGCAATGCTGTCAGGTATGCACACAATCTTTCTCGGGTGGCATTCATGATGGTATGTTACCGGAAACGGGAGCCAGTCATACGCAGATGGATTTTCAATAGCTGCACCATAGACCAGCAGGTTCCCGCCGTTCTCCAGAAATCTTTGTATACGGGGTGCAGCCGCACGCAGGGCAGGCAGGAGTTTTGAGTAGTTCGGGTTTCCAAAACCCGTTGGGACGATGAGGCAGTTGAATGAACCGCGATAAAATGGAGCGGCGAGTATGTGCGGGGTGACGACTTCGCATACGATCCCACAGTCCTCAATAAATCTTGTGAAGTGCTGCCGTGTCTCCCATACAAAACCTGCCCGTACGTTCACCCCTTGATCACCCCGAGAGGATCAAGGCGGGCGACGAGCAGGGAGAGCCCGGCATCGTGCACCACCCGGACAACGTCTTCACTTGGTTTATACACCTCGGGTGCTTCGTCAGCGATTGCAGCTTCATTGGGAGCTTTTACAAGAATTCCCTGCAGGGCGAGCCTGGCCGCCACATCTTTTCCGGATAATCTCTTTTTTGCCTGTGTCCGGCTCATCACCCTGCCGGCACCATGGCAGGTGCTCCCGAATGTCTGTTCCATTGCCCCTTGAGTCCCGCGCAGGACGAATGAAGAGGTTCCCATACTACCGGGAATGATGACGGGTTGTCCTATGGATGAGAGTTCCGGGGGGATATCCGGTGCATGCGGGCCGAATGAACGTGTAGCTCCCTTCCGGTGAACGCAGACCCTTTCCTTTCTCCCAAAAACAATGTGCTCTTCGATCTTTGCCACGTTATGGGCCACATCGTAAACAAGGGGCATTTCCTCATACCCGGTGCCAAACATTTTTTTAAGGACATTTCTTGTGGTATGCGTGATCAACTGGCGGTTTGCCCAGGCATAATTTGCCGATGCTGCCATGGCCCCGAAATATGCTTCTCCTTCCGGTGAGCTGATGGGGGCGCACGCAAGCTGGCGGTCCGGTAATTTAATCTGGTATTTTTTGACAGCACCCTCAAGTATTCTGATATGGTCCGTACATGTCTGGTGACCGAGGCCGCGGGAGCCGCAGTGGATCATGCAGCAGACCTGATCCTGATAAAGGCCGAACGCTTTGGCTGAATTCTCATCATAGATCTCGCGCACGACCTGCAGTTCAAGAAAGTGGTTGCCGGATCCCAGTGTACCTCCTTGGGGGATGCCACGCTGTTTTGCTTTGGAAGAGACCTCTTTTATGTTTGCCTCCTTCATGTACCCCCCTTCCTCGCAGCGCAAAAGATCGTTTTCCTCCCCCAACCCCGCATCAACCGCCCAGCGGGCGCCTTTGACCATCATCTGCTCAAGAACGTGACCTGTCACCTTTTGCGCGCTTTTTGCGCCCACACCTGTCGGAACAGCATGGAAGAGGGTCTCGATTAAGTCTTTTCTTCCCGCGACATCTTTTTGAGCGAGGGGGGTGGCGAGCAACCGGACCCCGCAATTGATATCAAACCCGACACCACCCGGCGAAATAACGCCTTCCGTGAGGTCGAATGCGGCGACCCCGCCAATCGGGAAACCATACCCCCAGTGGATGTCAGGCATCGCGAGGGAATTTTTTATAATTCCCGGCAGCGTCGCAACATTGGCAAGCTGCTGGACTGCGCCCGGCTCAAGTATTTTTTCAAGCGATTCCGAAAGGAAAAAGCGCCCAGGAACCCGCATTCCCGGTACAAATCCGAGGGGCACTTCCCATTCAAGGGTGCTGATCCGTATAATCCCCTGCAACATCCGGCTGACTCCATCTCCTTCCTATACATCAAATATGATGTCCACCATATAGCCATTTGCATCCTGCCGGATCGAAAGCCCGGAATATGAGATGCCTTTCACCTCAGTCCCGAGTGCATGCCGGTCCCTGTCAAAGGGTTCTCCCGCAAGTTCTGCATGCAGGTTGAGACCATCGATCCTGACCCGGGCATCGGAAAATACGATCCCCTCCACTTCAGAGACAAAAAGGACTTCTGAAAGAAATTCAAGGAGCAACGACTCGGTATCGGTCGAAGTGATGGCAATTTCCTTTTTCACAATCCCTTTGCGTACCGGGCCATACATTACCTGCATCAATGCATTGCAGGTTTCTGAAAAAAGGGATTCAAGGGTTGGTGCGCAAACCTGAATCTTCACATCAGCAGTATGGGAAATTTCCTTAAAACTCATCTGTCCTCTTGGTTTCAGCCATCCGGTTCATCATAAAAAGGGATCATTTCTATGCCGATTGCATGAAGGTAACGGGCCTGGTGGATGGAAATGTACACCGTATGGTTGCCTGCCTGTAACAGGAGGTCTGATCTTTTCGGGGGTTTTACCCGCGTAGGCAGTAAAATCGGGCCACCGCAGGATGTACAGATACGGAAATCACAGTTGCGTTTGTTGATATAGTCGAGCACTTCGGGGGCAATGACGACATCATTTAACAGAGTGCTCTCTTCTGTAAATGTATACATGATGCTCACTAATTACGCCACGAGCACTAAAAATTGTTATGGTTGATACGCCTTATCAACCGACTCCGACGATCCTTACCACGACATCGATATACTTGTCCTTGAGTTCAAACGAACTGACGCCATCGGGCTTCTTTGTGACCCGCAAAATACCGATTCGGGATGCAATTATGCCAACCATTGATGCAATCTTATGGAATGTAACGGAAAACTGTTTCTGGAGTTCTGCGACAAGCTCAGCAATCGTCATCGATTTGATTCTAACAAAGAGCCTGAGGAGCTCCCGCCGGATACCTGTTCTGTCACGGGAGATGTAGGACCTGAGGCGAACTTCGATGACTCTCTTGATCTCTTGTGGAGATCTCATACTTTGAGTTACTGACCATTCTCTATATATATTTATTGATTTGCTGTTTTTTACAATCCCTGTTTGATACTTGCGGCAATTTACGCTGAAACAAAATTTTTCTGCGCAATTGTTAATTGTTCAATTGCGTTGCCTGAAGAAGAAACGGGTTGGTGACAGGTGCAATCGCAACGTGTTACTATTATAATCGTTAATAGACAGATGATTATGGCATGGGATTGATGAAATACAATATAGAAAAATTCTCACCACAACAGCTGGTGATCATCCCGCTCATTTTATTGGCGCTTTCACTCGTGTTGCTTGCGATAAATACTGCTGCAACAGGTATGCCGGTCACGCCGGGGATTGATTTTTCGGGTGGTACGGCGGTCACGGTCCTGACCACTGACAGCAAAGACCAAATCCGGGCTGCATTCACCGGATACCCTCTTCTTGATATAGGTGAGGGAGTGAATAATGGCAAATTCCTCAAGTTCGGAACAATGGATGACGCAACATACCGGGCTCTTACCAACCTGATCAACCAGAAGTATCCTGATGCGAAGGTTGACCAGATTGGAGAATCTTTTGGAAAGACCCTCCAGTCCCAGGCAGTTATCGCGCTGATCCTCTCCTTTATCGGGATGTCAATCGTTGTCTTTCTCTCATTCCGCACGTTTGTCCCGTCGTGTGCAGTGGTCCTCTCTGCTTTTGCTGACATGGTGATGACTGCGGCTGCGATGAATATTGTCGGAATTCCGCTCTCGCTGGGCACGACTGCTGCACTCCTGATGCTTATCGGGTATTCCGTGGATAGTGATATCCTGCTGACAAACCGTGTGCTCAAAAGGCAGGGCAAGCTGAACGAAAAATTACAAGGGGCATTTCATACCGGCATCATCATGACCTCGACAACGTTCTCTGCTGTCGCAGCGATGTTTCTTGTCTCATGGTTCGGTCAGGTGCAGATCATCATGGAGATATCAGCAGTGCTCCTGATCGGGCTGATCTTTGACGTCCTGAACACATGGCTTACCAATGCAGGAATCCTGAAATGGTACGTCCAGAAAGGAGGCGGGAAATGAACTCAAAGGAAATAAAAACCCTCCTTTCTGACTGGCGCGTCGCAATGCTGATACTCCTTGTTGCAGGATCCTTGGTCGCTATCTACTTCTACCCGTCCTTTAATCCCCAGAAAGGTGTTGAGGGAAATCTCCAGTTCGGGCTTGACCTCCAGCAGGGGGCATGGCTGCAGCTTGAGTTCCGTGCCGAGGTCATCGGATTTACAACCGACCGGCCTCTCAGCGAGTTTATTTCAGACCTGTCCAAAACGCTTGATACCGAGGTGCAGGTTGTAGATGAAAACCATCTCGAAATACGAAAATTCTACAACCAGGAAGACCTGGCCGCGCTTGTCGAAGCATCCGGAGGAAAAGTCATCTCGTACCAGCCCGGAGTATCAAAGGCGACCGCGGAAGATGTGAAGCGGATTCTTGAAAACAAGATAAATACTCTGGGAACAAAGGACGCAAAAGTCAACACGCTTACCGGCCTGAACAATGTTGCACGCTACGTCCGTGTTGAACTAGCCGGCGTTGACATGAACCAGGCACAAGCGATTGTCGGAAAACAAGGCAAATTCGAGATACGGGTCCAGACCGCGGGCAACCAGACCGAGCATGTCCTGTATGGCGATTCCATCACGAGCGTACAGAACCCCGCACAGGAACCCCCGGGGAGTAACACATGGGGTGTCGGGTTTACCCTTAGCAGTGCCGGTGCAAATGCCTTCCGTGATGCTGCGATCAAATACGGGGCAACGGTTGACCCGTCCAGGCATCATCTTGTTATGCTGCTCGATAACAAGACGGTCTATTCAGCACCCCTGTCAGATGATCTTGCGGGTAAAGTACAGACTGAGAATATCCGCCAGCTATTTGCATCGACGGGACAGGGAAAGTACGGGATGCAGCAGGCGACCAACCTTGAAATCCATCTCCGGGCCGGGGCATTGCCCGTTGATGTGGCTGTCGCCGGTTCAGGCTCACAATCCGCACCCCTGGGGGAGCATTTCAAGACGATGTGCATCCTTGCCGGGATCCTTGCCCTTGTTACCGTCGGGCTTGTAATATTTTTACGGTACCGTGAACCCGGCATTGTGCTCCCGATGGTGCTGATCAACGCGTCGGAGATTATTATCCTGCTGGGATTCATCAGTCTCATCAGGTTCCAGATGGACCTGCCCACCATTGCGGGTATTATCGCGGTTCTTGGAACAGGGATCGACCAGCTGGTCGTGATAACTGATGAGATCCTTCATGAAGGAAAAGTCCCGTCTCCGAACCTGTATTTAAAGAGGCTTTCGCGAGCCCTCAGTATTATTATTGTTGCCGCTGCAACGGTGATTATTGCCATGATACCCCTTGCGCTCATGGATCTTTCAACTCTGAAAGGGTTTGCGCTTATCACCATCATGGGCGTGCTTGTTGGCGTACTGGTAACCCGTCCTGCATATGGGCGCATAATCATGGCAATCCTTTCAAAATAACAAGTGCATACCTTTATCCCTTTTTTTATCGACAATTCTTCCGGGAAAAAATGACCAGACCGGTATTGTATGACTTTTTTGCCACGTGGTGCGGCCCATGCAGGATGCAGACGCCAATCCTTGAGGAACTGAAAAAGAAGATGGGGGATTCTGTTGAGATCAAAAAGGTCGATGTGGACCAGCACATGGACCTTGCTGAAAAATTCGGGATTCGTGTTGTCCCGACATTGGTCATCGAAAAAGACGGAAAGGTTATCCAGATGATGGAGGGCGTCACCGATGCGGCAACCCTTGAAAAACTCATAAAACCGCTGGTGGGATAGAGTGAGGATCGGTATAGTCGGAGGTACCGGGGATATCGGCGAGGGCATAGCGATGCGCCTGGCCTCTGATTTTGAAATCATTATCGGCTCAAGGGAGCCGGATAAGGCTGTCTCTACAAGCAGGTGCTGCATGGATATTTTGCAGAAACGGGGGGTACCCTGTTGCTGCAGCGGGGTACCGAACCAAGAAGCAGTGGATGAAGCCGATGTAGTCATCCTTGCAATCCCCTTTAAGCATCTCGCTTCAACGCTTGCCACACTTTCAGGATTTGAAGATAAAATTGTCGTGAGCCCCATAAACCCGATGGAGAAGCGCGATTTCTTTACCTTTGTTCCCCCGCCTGAGGGTTCTGCAGCATTGCTGGTGCAGAAAATGCTCCCTAAAACCGCAAGGGTCTGCTCTGCGTTCAACACGATTGCCGCGAATAAATGGAGGGCACTTGATGAGGAACTGAGCTATTCGGTTCCGGTGTGCGGGGATGATGCGGATGCAAAGAAGCAGGTGATGGAAATTGTGAACAGGGTCTCTTCGCTTCAAGCATTTGATGCCGGTCCGCTCGCGGTATCTGCATTGGTAGAGTCGCTCACCCCGCTTCTGTTAAACATCGCACGTTACAACAGGATGAGGGATGTCGGGATCCAGTTCCGGTAAGGTAAAAAAGGTCATACAGATTCTCGGCAGGAAATACGGGACGATTGCATGGTGGCACGGGAATACCGATGAGGTAATGATTGGTGCAATCCTCACCCAGCAGACCCGGTGGGAGAACGTGGAAAAAGCCCTCAAACATCTCCGGCACGAGGGACTGTGCTCGATTGCCGCAATCAGGGACGCTGACAAGACAATCCTCGAAAATGCCATCCGGTGCACCGGTTTTTTCCGGATAAAAGCGGCCCGGTTAAAATCACTTGCGGTACAGGTGATGGATAAATCGGGAGGTATAGGGGCAATGGCATCCCAACCAGATGATGATCTACGGAAGAACCTTCTTAGTGTATATGGAATTGGAGAGGAAACTGCCGATAGTATCCTCTGTTATGGTTTTTCCCGACCCAGCTTTGTGATCGATGCATATACTGACCGGATCTGCCGGTGCGCCGGTATAACAACCAGACGACATGCATTAAAAAGTCTCTTTGAAAATGCATTACCCTGCGACGCGGGCACATTCCAGCAGGTACATGCACACATCGTTGAGTATGCAAAGGAATACTGTGGAAAAAAGAGGTGTAAGGAATGCACAATCCGGACTTTGAACGGATAGGAAAACGGCTCTTTGCTGAACACCTTGTCGGAGGCAATTTTGGGAACATGAGCGTCCGCGATGGTGATAATGGATTTTTCATTATGCAATCCGGTGCCTATCTCGATAACCCGGGCGAACTGGTATTTGTGCCTATGGAAGGCACTGCGCCAAAAGAAGCATCCAGTGAGTACCGGGTGCACCGGGCTGTGTATATAACCAACTCCTGCATGGCGATTATACATGCTCACCCTTCTTTTGCAGTGGCACTATCGCTTGTCATTGATGAAGTCATACCCCAGGACAGCGAGGGTGAGATGTTCTGCCCGGTAATACCGGTTGTCCAGGGGGTTCCGGGCACAGATGTTCTTGCTGCTAAAGTTGCAGAAGGGCTCACCCGCGCTCCAGTCGTAATTGCCCGGGGGCACGGGACATTTGCCGCTGGAAAAACACTTGATGAAGCATACATGTTAACGTATCTTGCCGAGCATTCGTGCCGTATTGTGGCTCTCATCGGGCAGTTCAAGAAGTAACAAGAGAAAAAATGGCTCTGTAGAATTCATCGTTTTTCATAACATTCAAAGGGTATTTGCCCCCGCTACCAGGGCACAGCGAAAATATCTTTAATTCTCTCAAATCTTTCCTGCCCTCGAGCACGACAGATATTCCCCCTTGCGATATCCGTCAAAAACCGGTCTAATCCGGATCTTTATTACTGATGCAGGAACAGGAATTGTTCAGAGTCAAAAATTATTTTTGCTGTTTTGGGGGCTGCAGCAGCTGTATCTCCCGTATGATCTCCCGGTGAAAGACAAGCACCATATCCGAGATCATACCGAACATGAAAATCTCGATACCAACAACAATGAGCAAAACCGTGAGGATTGTGAGGGGAATATGTTCAATATGGCGGAACCATTCCAAAACGACATAGATTCCCGTGAGCATTCCGAGAAGGCTCGTGAACGCACCCATCATGCCGAAATAAAACATCGGGTTGTTCACCCGTGCGAGCCGGTATATGGTGCTTACGATCTTGATCCCGTCATGGAACGGGGAGAGTTTGGTCCCCGTGCCCGGGCGGCGGAGGTACTTAATCGGAACGACCATGATCCGCTGACCATTGCGCACGGCTTCCACGGAGATCTCGGTCTCAATTTCAAACCCGCGCTCTTTTAAGTTCATCTGCTGGATGGCAAGTTTGGTGAATGCGCGATACCCTGAAAGGATATCATGCAGATCGCGGCTGTGCGCGACCTTGAAGAGGAGGTTGAGCATATGATTGCCAAAAAGGTTCAGTCTTGAGAAAGATCCTTCCTCGGCATTGATGAGCCGGTCTCCGATAACCTGGTCAAACCCTAAAAAGAGCGGGGTCAGCATCTTTTCGGCATCCTTTGCAGAATATGTCCCGTCACCGTCAAGCATCAGGATGTATTGTTGCTCAATGACCTCGAATGCCTCGATGATGGCATTCCCTTTACCTGTCCCTGACTGGGTGCGGACGTTGGCCCCGGCTTCACGCGCACTTTTGACCGTATTATCCGTGCTCCTGCCATCCATTACAAGGATGTTGTTATACCCTTGAGCCTTGAATTCCCGGACCACATTGCCGATTGTCGGTCCTTCATTTAACGTAGGGATCAGGATACAGACTTCATCTTTGGAAAATTTCATTGGTATAGTATTTTTAATCGGTTGTCATAAGTGCTTCTATGCACATCCCGAAGAAGGGCTTGCGGGCGCTCGGTATAGCGGAGAGTTTCACCGGGAGGGAGCGGTCAGTGCTTGCAGGGGTGGTGATGAGAAAAGACCTTCGCATCGATGGTTTTGTATTTGGGGAGGTAACGGTGGGCGGGATGGATGCCACCGATACCATAATCGGGATGGTACAGAACCTGGAGCGACGTGATATCAATGTTATCATGCTGTCTGGTTGTGTGATCGCATGGTTCAATATCATCGATCCCCATGTTGTGTCCGACATAACGGGAATTCCGGTCATTGGAGTTACCTACGAGGCATCGGACGGTCTTCTTGGAGATATCCAGTTCCATTTTCCCGGTGATATGACCCGGATTGACGCCTACACACGATTAGGTGACCGGGCCCCGCATGTCCTGTGCGCCACCAGGCAGACCATCTTTATTCGTGCATGGGGGATAAGTCTTCCTGATGCCGTGCGGTTGTGTGATGATTTTACGCTGGAAGGAAAGATCCCGGAACCACTGCGGATAGCCCGGTTGTGTGCCCGCGGTGTTATAAAGAATCTTGATTGATATGTAACCATACCGGAATTCCGGCCTATCCTAAAAAGGAGATTTCATATCTGTGAAAAAAACATATTTGTGAAAAACAAATTTAGATATAATTTAATATTGAGAGGAAATAATCAGGATTGCCAGCAACCATGAAACCTCCCCGCCGGGTCTGCCTTGAATGCCATTATATTTACGATCCTGCAAAAGGAGACAAGACACAGGATATCCCGCCCGGTATTCCTTTTGAATCTCTCCCGGATACGTGGCGCTGCCCTGAATGCAAGATCCTGAAAGTAAAAAAGGGCGTATTCAGATGCCTCGACGAATAATCAATTCTGTAATTTTTAAATAAAAAATTCAGGCAGCACGATATACATGCCGTGATATGATCTGATCCGTGATATTGTCAATGATGTCGATCTGAATAGTATCGCCGGGATGAAATGTGCCATCCGTGAAATCGATCGCAGTCATTTCGCCCGGTGCCCATGTCGCCCCGCTGCACCCGGCCCCTCCAATCCACTGGACCCCGAGATGAACCGTGCTGATGAAGTCATTACCGTTCAATGTTTCGATGACACAGCTGACCGGCTGTCCGTTTCTGAAAACATTCGCTTTCAGGTCTCCGTTATTGTAGGTGATTATACCAGTGTGCAGGAGGATCATACGGCTGTCGTAATTCATAACTCCGGTGATCTCGTCATTGTGGAATATATTTGTAATCGTGAAGATCGCCGGTACCGGGTTCATGTTATAATCAAGCGGAGGCAGATGGAAAAGGAGGAGTACGAGAAGTGCAAGAACGATGGTGATTGCCACCATCAGGATGGAACCTATCGTTTGGGATGTTGCATCCGTTCTTTGCCGCAGAATTGACAATTGTTAAAGATAATCGTGAATATTTTAAAAACCTATTCAAATGATATTGTTTTAAAAAAAGAATTCCCCCTCTGCGGATTGTAGTGTTTTCATAAAAAAATCCTAAAAAACCGGAATGATGTCACATAAATATCGTCAATACAAAGGATTTGATAACCATTATTATCTGAAAGGTTTTTGATGCCACCGATACCCGAACATCCACCTGCAGCTCAAACAAACAAGGCCGTACATGATTACTATCGCAAAGGACTTGACCTTGGCAGAGCAGGGCGTCACGAAAAGGCACTTGCCGCATTTTCTGACGCACTGGCAGTCGATCCTGGGTTTGCCCTTGCATATGTCGGGAAAGGGTTTGCATTAGGAAAACTCGGCCGGTATGAGGAAGAAATTGTCTCCTGCGACAAGGCTATTGAAATCGATCCTTCATGCGTTGATGCCTGGAACACAAAAGCATTCGCGCTGGGGATACTCGGACGGTTTGAAGAGAAAGTGGCGTGCTGTGAACAGGCATTGCGCATTGATCCAAAAAATGCCCTTGCATGGAACAACAAGGGAGTCGCCCTTGGGATGCTCGGGCACTTTGATGAGGAGATCCACTGCTGTGATCGGGCGCTCTCCATACGTCCACGATACCTTTCAGCAATGGTGAACAAAGGTTATGCATTGGGCAGGCTGAAACGCTATGAAGAGGAGATCGCCTGTTATGACCGTGCTTTAAAAATTTATCCGTATTACTTATCTGCTGTTCTCAACCGTGCGGTGACGCTCAACCAACTGAAGCGCTATATTGAAGCGCTTGTGATGCTTGATCAGGCACTCGAGATCGACCCCGATCACCCAAAGGCACTCTATCAGAAAGGGCTCGCTCTTTCCGCACTAGGGAGGCATGGCGAGGCTATTTTGTTCCTCAGGCGCGCCCTTGAATTCGACTCCACCATTGCTGACGCATGGGTGGTGCTCTCAAACTCCTGCTTTATGCTGGGAATACTGGACGAATCTGCCCGTGCTTTTGACCAGGCATACTATATCGATGTCCACGGGGTCAGGGAAGGGTTTGTAAAGGGGATGTCACTTTTAAAAACCGGGAAATTTGATGATGCGATCCGGTCCTTTTCTGAAGTGCTGGGTATCCTGCTGAGGTAAATTGGCAAAATCCTGTTCCTTGTTTCTTTATCTGCACTCAAAAATACGGCGTTTATTTATTGTTTCCCTGTGAAAAGGAATGTATGGATATTGAAGAGTTCGTCCGCCGGAGAAAGGGCCGGGGTATCCACGATTCAACAATACAGCAATCACTTGCAAATCATATCATAGCAATAAAAAATGCCGATCCCGCGTATGCATCTGCTTTTGCCGGTGCGGTTATCGAGGAGGTGAAAAACACCCGGGGCCTCAACGGGGATTTTTTTACTTTTGAGGCTGCGGGAGTGAATATGGGGGAGTTTGGTGTGGGCTCAAGAGGGAAGGGGGATTTTTTTGCCCACCGCCAGATCGCCAGGATCATTGGTAAGACCTCTGCCTCTGTCGGAGTGGACGAGATGGACGATGCCGGTGCGGTCTGCGCCAATGGGAAATATATTATCTGCACGGTAGACGGCATGCATTCCCGGCTTTCCGATTACCCGTTCCTTGCCGGGTTTCATGTCACCCGTGCCACGCTCCGGGATACCTATGTCATGGGAGCCCACCCGGTCATGCTCTTTTCCGACATCCACGTGGCAGATGACGGCGACGTTGCAAAGATCTTTGATTATACCGCGGGCATCACAACTGTCGGTGAAGCGATGGATGTACCGCTTGTCACCGGGTCCACACTGCGGATCGGGGGTGACATGGTGCTTGGCAACCGCATGACCGGGTGTGTCGGGGCAGTCGGGGTAGCTGAACATCTCACGGCGCGCAAGGCAATTCAGCCCGGGGACGTCCTGCTCATGAGTGAAGGAGCCGGCGGAGGTACGGTTGCAACTGCGGCGATCTATTCCGGTTATCCTGAAGTTGTCGAATATACCATTAACCTGAATTTCCTCTGCGCCTGTGAAACCCTCATGAAAAACCCGGTGTTTGACAAAATTCATGCCATGACCGATGTTACCAATGGCGGCTTGCGCGGAGATGTTTTCGAAATGGCAGAAACCGCACAGTGCCGGATTGTAATTGATGAGCAGGCAACCCGCGGACTTGTTGAGCCCCATGTTGAAGAAATGCTAGAAGCATTGAAGATCGATTACCTCGGTGTCTCAATTGACGCCCTCCTTGTCGCCGCTCCGCAGGACACTGCGCCGGAGATCTGCCGTGTTGTGGAATCAGCAGGTGTTGCAATGAGAGAGGTTGGGTTTGTGGAGACGGGAACTCCTGAATCCGTCCTGCATATTGATGGAAAGGATTGTGATTTCTCCCCTAGGTTCAGGGAGTCTGCCTATACTCCTGTTAAAAAAGTGGTGGATACACAGGTACGGGACTTTGAGGAAATGAAGGAGAAAGTGCTCCGTGCTTCGGAATCAGCTATTAAGAAAAAGCAACGGGTCCTTTCGTTGCTTGTGCAAAAAACAGGACACAGGAACGAAAAAGGATCCAACAACATTCTGATAAATCCCTGAAAAATTTGCATTTTTAAAACGTTAAATTGATTAAATCCAGTGAGGCGGTTATTCGGGTTTGGAGCCGTGCACGCAGATATTATATGCAAGTTGTGGAAGACGCCGCTCAACAAAAGGCTCCACTTTCCGCGCAAGGGTGAAAAGAGGGTCGATAAGGTCGATATGGGCAAACGAACACCACTTTGCCTGAATACCGGCAAACCCGGCGGTTGAGAACATCCCCAACATATCTGCCTCATCGTAATAGTGTTCGCCAAAGTCCCTGACAACGACGTGGCTGACCCGCATCCGTTCACCAATCTGGTAAATTGCAGGAACCCCGTATGTCAGCAGTTTCTTTCCCAGAGTGCAGATGGCAACCGTACCCCCGGGTTTTAGGACCCGGAATACCTCATCCAGCATACCCTGCGGGTTCCGCATGTAACTGAACGCGAGCAGGCTTGCAACCGCATCAAATGTATCATCAGCAAAGGGGATAGTCTCCCCGGTCCCGACAACAAACTCGCTCTCCTTGCACCGCCTTCTCGCCTGTAGAATCATTCCCCGGCTGATGTCAATACCCACAGCCGTACCGCTTTCCATCATGTATTTTTCAACAAAAAGTCCCGTTCCGCAACCGATGTCAAGCAGGAGCCCGGTTTGGGGGAGCACTTCCATAATATGACGGCTCAGGTGCGTGTGGTAACACCTTCCCCGGGAACGGTCATAGTGGTGGTCGTACCGGTCGGCTACATCATCGTAATGCCGCTGGATTTTTTCCTGCTGGACACCGTTCATGCGAACACGTCCCGGATGTCCGTAAGAAGGGAACCGATTTGGACAAACTCATTATTGCAATGCCCGAGCCGGGCATCGGTATCAGCGAGCGCGATTGCCATATGCGGATGGTTGTATTCACGGTGGATAAGGGCGCGGACTTCGGCAAGCACCTCAGCACCGGACAGCCCGGAATCGATCATGAGGGATTCGAGTTCCCGGGCTCCGGTCCTGAGATCCCCCCTCCTCACTGCGGTAATCGCGGAACTGGTAACCGTTCCGGTTTCCGACTGTGTCATGAGCACAAGGCTCCCTTTCTTTCCGGATTGCATCGCAACCTGGAGAAGCATCACCGCACGGCGGAGATTCCCCTCGGATGCCTGAACGATCAGTTCGAGGCAATCGTCATCGCAGGAACGCATGCGGGGACCTGTGGACTCTATCCTGCGGATTGCAGCAAGGTGAGACTGTATTGTCGGGCTGTCAATGGGAGCAAAAAAGAGCGGGAGGCAGCGTGAAGAGATTGCAGGAATAATTGCACTCGGTTTTGTTGTTGTAAATAAAAACCGGCAGGTCCCGCTTGTCCGTTCCATAATCCTTCGCAATGCTGCCTGTGCATCTTGCGTAAGGGAATGTGCATCTTCAAAGATCATGAGTTTAAAATCTGCATCAAGAGGGCGAAGAGCCGCATAGGACTTCACGATATACTTGAAGTTGGTAAGCAGGCTTTCCTGCTTCTGGAAAAGGTGGGAATACCGTTCGTCCTGTTCAAGGTAACTTTTTCCCTGTAAAAATAGGTCCGAGGTCTGGAATAATGAAGTATTCATCTGCCAGTTTTCCCCGTAGAGAGCCCGCGCAAAGCATTCGACCGCAGACGTCTTCCCCGTGCCATGACGACCCGCCAGCATCATATGAGGTACGGAACCCGTTTTTGCAAACGAATTGAGGTGAACGATTACCTGCTCCTGCCCCAGGATTTCATTAAAATTACGGGGCCGGTATGTATCAGTCCAGAGCATGGGATAGCCTCGATGTCATTTCACCTATTGCGTCTTGTAAAAGATAATTGTTATCGAATGAAGCAAGGAGCTGGTCCCGTTCTGTTATGGATAAAATAGTGCATGCCCGGGTGATGTTGGGGAGTGCCCGGGTCAGTTCATCAACAATAGTCAGGGTTGCCGTGCGTGCGGTACGGGAAAGGGGGTTGAGATCGATCGCAATCACGGTCTTGCCCATCCTGACAAGCGCCTCGCACCGGTCGCCATCTTCAAGGGGCACGAGCACGACATCAGCAGAGAATATGCCTTCCCGCCTGCACCATGCACGGTCATGAGAGAGCGGGAGCAGTTGTTCGGCCTCGCCGGAAAATACATCAACCCCTGCATCCCTTAAAAGGTGTTCGATTGAACTCACCCGCTTTTTTGTCCTGTGGAACAGGTTTACCTCAACAAGCGCCCCGCTGGATCTCTGGAGGTCTACGATCTCCCGTGCAGCAAGTGCTGCGGTATTACCATTTACCGAGATGACCGGTTTGCGTGCCGCGAGCAGGAATGCAGCCGCGGTCTCTTCGGCAATAAGTGCGCTGCCGGTAGTCCGCTCACCGATAAGGTAATCGAACGCCTCTCCTCTTCCATGAGCGGTGAGTCCCTCGAGAGTTACAATCCCTTTTTTTGCATGCCGTGCAAGCCGCCTGCGGGTTGCAAGGGATTTATACCGGGGATGATCCATGGGGATCATGGTGTACCTCCAATGACCCTCGGCCCTTCCTGTGCAATATGCATTTCATATATTGCACCGAACCCGGCAAGCACATTTTTTGCCTTTGCACTATAGGCAAAAACGCCGTTTCCGAGCATAGTCATGCTTGCCGGAACCCCGGCTTTCCTGCAACCGGCAAGGACTCTGGACACCTCATGAGTTATAAGGCCGCTCTGTTCTGCAAAATTTTTTGAAAGGGAAAAAAAATCACTTATTGTAAGAGGCACGTCTTTTGGAAACGCAGTTGCGACCCGGTCCATCTGCTCTTTTGAACCCAGCACATCGGGTGTGTGGATCGGTCCGAAGCTCAGGGCATACACGGCTCCGGGGAGATTAAGGTACCGGTGGACAGGCGCGGCGATCCCTGCGGTGGGGCGCACCACAAAGCCGCCTCCCCGGCATGCGGCCACATCCCCAAGACCTGTCCGGTGTTCAATCTCGGATTCATGTGCGGCACGGGCAATCAAATCCTCCCCCATGCCGAGATCATACAGGTTGTCCAGTGCGGTGAGTGCTGCAAGGATTGCAGCAGCCGAGAGCCCGAACCCGGCACCGATTGGAAGGCTGCATTCCGTTGTTACCCTTGCACTGAGGGAAAGCTGTTCCATCGCGTAGGCAACAGGTGGTGACGTGCGTGAGATCACCGTACGTTCGCCCGATTGGTCTTTTCTGCAGACAAGGATGGTGGTATGTTCCGAAGGTTCGACCCGTGCATGCACACCTTCGCTGATGACAATCCCTGCGCCGCAACTCCCGGTAGTTGCAGCATCCTGTCCCATAACCCGTTTAAAATATCCCGAGATATGCCCGGGACAGAATGCAGTAACAGAGCGTTTCATCATTTGCGGGAAACCTGTGGGTGGTGAGTATGGATAAAGTTACTGACCGAATGATAAATAATAATCGACCTTATCCTCAGGCGAATGCAGTTGCCATACCCGAACCGGTTCACTGCACCTGTTGCGCTTTGATCTCGCGGAGGATCCTCCGTACCTGCCCAAGGTTGATATCAGGGCTTGTCAGGATGCAGAGGTATTCATCAAAGAACGGGGCGATGATCACGTTCCCGCCCGGGATTTGGAGTGTCATCTGGACAAAAGACCCCCATTCCATGATGGAGTCAAGCTGACCGACCGTCATCAGCATGTCTTCTGCAGCAGCTACGAGAGATTCGAGGTTTACATCTCCAATTGAGACAAGTTTCATATCTTTGTTGAATATGAGGACGGCAATCACACCCTGCAGGGTCTTGATTCTCCCAAGCATGATCTGTGCGATCATCCTCATATCTGTTTCCGGCAGGAATTCCTCAACAGGGTATTTTGCCGTTTTCGGTCTGACCGGGTGTTGTTCAAAGGTGAATTTTTTTTCAACCAGATCTCCGGGGCCGGAATCCGGCGGGACTGGCGGGACTGCCTGGACACCTCCATCCCCATCATCCTTTCCCTCGGAATGAGGGCTATCCTTTGCAGGAAAAGCGGCTTTATGTCCAGAAAAGTCCGGAGGTTTTTCCCGTGACACGGATGGGGTGACCGGTTGTTGTTCAACAGGAATAAAGGCAGTCTGAGGTTCCGGAGGTGGCATGGCCACCGGGGGTAATATCTCTGTTTGAGTCTGAGGCCTTATGACAGGGACTGTCGGCGGTGCAGGTTCTTTATCAGGCTCTTTCATTCCATCGGGTGATCCTGCAATGCCGGCGATGCTCAGGGCTGAGGAGAATTCTTTGGGGGTGAGCATGTACATGCTGAAACGGATGAGAGGCTGGGTGCTGAAATAGTCCTTGGCAGCATGCCCCAAAAGTACGCGGTGGCCGTGCTGGAAATAACAGCTCCGGGCCTTCCCTCTGTCAATCAGTATGAACCCTTCTCCATCTTGTATCTTTATCCGGACAATGCCGACAAACCTCGCTGTATGGGAAAATATCCAGGGAAGCGGCGCTTCCATAGTTCCAATGAGTTTGCCTGCAGGCATCTGGTCAATCATAATCCTGCAATGATCTGGTTCCTGTATTTTTTCATCTCGAGACTGATCTGGCCGATATTGGCATTTGTCTTTGCAACAATGGTAAGAAAGGTATCGTCAGTGAGCGAGCCTGCAATAAGGAGATAGTCAGTGAATTCGATGACTACCGTTAAGAGTTCTCCTTTGCCGATCCGGCATGCCGCCATGTGGGATTCGGCCATCACAAAGGACATCGCGGCTGCGATGGCATCTGGCGATGACAGGCCGGATTTCACACTGGTGATGATATCCCCTTTCTTACCGATTACAAGGGCTGCTGTGACGCCGTTTATGATGAGAAATTTGTTGAGAATATCCTTGTCCATGCCCCCTCCGTGGAGGATTTTTCCAAAACCAAATCGAAATCATGGTTGTTCATTGTGGAACGGATTATAACTCACCCTGCAGGTTACCCATATTGGAACGACAGTATTTTGGATTCATACTCCAACTGCATGCTCTTACAATATTATGTTCCGGCAGATGCTCCTGTAAACATTCATCGGTCCTGTTCACTTTTATGTTTCTTCCCGTGCGAGGGTATCAAGAATCTTGTACGTGTTAATCATCTTGTTGAATGCAGTTACCAGTTCGCCAATCTCGTCATTACTCATGAACTGGATTTCCGATGTTTTGAGTTCTCCCTTGCTGATGCTGGTCGCAATCTCGGAAAGCTGGATAATGGGTTTTGTGATGTGGGTCGCAAGGAAGAAACTCCACATCATGATGATCGTGAGTGTCACGCAAGTGATGATGAAGATGACGGTCTGGAGCCCGAGCGTGCTGATAAGGGTCGTGGTCTCTCCCATGGACACTATGCCGAGAAGGAGTACCGGTAGCATCGCGACAAAGAGCATACTTACCATGAGTTTGTAGAATATCGGGATTTGCATATGTATCATCAGACCCCTCGTACCGATCCTCTGTTGTTCATTAACGGTCATGGATGAATATAATTCAGAAGTATTATTAAAATATTTCCCTTTTTTAAATCCTCTTAAAATCCTTTTTTTCTTAAATTTCCAAGAGAAATACATCCAATTACCCGCGTCATCTCCTAGTAAGAATATGCCTGGTGAAAGTCACGCTCATTGTTTACCGGATTTTACAGACTGTTTTGACAACCAGAAAGGTTTCGCCGCGATAATAACTTATGAGTTTTTCATCAGATCCCTAATCTCAATTCCTCGGTCTGACACACTATTTTTGTTTTCAGCGTCCAATGGATCTCCCTGTTTGCAAACAGAATTGTTGGACCAGCAATAAATTGAAAACCATACTGCCATGCCGCAGCTGGCATTGGTGTTACAAAAAGGCATATTTCCCAAAATTAAATCCTAGGCCCGGACAGGAATTACCTGTTTTGTCCGACAATCATCTTAAAAAGAAGGGCAGCGCACTCTTCTTTTGTTCCTGTGAATGGTGTACGCCCACGTTTTGAGACAAGGATAAATTCCCCGGATCCTGCATCCATTGTTTCCGGAGGGTTTGTAACAACAAAGGAGACGCCATTATTAAGCATCGCTTCCGCAGCTGCCGATGTATCCCTTCCGAGTTTGAAGGCAATAATTATCGGCACTGGTATCTTCACAACTTCCCCGATCACTTTGGAAAGCGGCAGAAGTTCGATGCTGACTTTTCTCCCGCTCTCAATCTTTCCGTTGAATGGGACGGGTGCGTAATCGGAGATCGCAGCGGCACTCATGTAGATATCTGCACCGTTCTCCCAGATATGCCGGAGTACCTGTTCGCGCATCTCCTGTGCCGAGACGGCAGGAAGATTGGTGACGCAAGGGAACAAGCCGGAATGAACGACCGTAACTTCAGCACCCAGCCGGAACCCTTCGAGCGCGAGTTCCCTGCCCATCTGCCCGCTTGATCGGGTTGTCAGCACCCGGATGTCATCCACCTTTTCCCTGCACGGACCGCTTGTGATCAGTATTTTTTTCCCATCAAGAGGCTTTCCAAGCAATTCCCGTTCACAGGAGAGCACGATCTCCTCGATTGAAGCGATCTTAGCCTTCTCCTCTTCGATCCTCGGGTCGACAACCCCAATGCCCCAGCGTTTCAGCCGCTGCAGGTTCTCAATTACCGCCGGGTGGCGGTACATGCTGTGGTGCATCGCAGGGACGATAAGGACGGGAACGTTGCTGCCGAGCGCTGTCGTTGCAAAGGTGGTTACCGTAGTGTCATCGATTCCCGAGGCAATCTTCCCGATGGTATTTGCTGTACCGGGCGCAATCAGCAGGAGATCTGCCGATCCCCCGTCTCCGCAGTACATGACATGCTCCACCATGCCGGAAATCCGTGTTATGGCAGTCCTGCCGGCAGCATACGTAAGCGCATCGGGGTGGATGATCCCGGTTGCTGCATGGCTCATCACAGGTTGGACCACGGCCCCTTTTTTACGGAGTGCATGGATAAGTTTTACCGTTTCGACCGCAGCGATGCTCCCCGTGACACCGAGGACGATCTCTTTATCTGCAAGTGTCTGCACCTGTGTCATCCCACCACGATATCCCAGACCATATGCCATGTATGTGGCCGGTATTTCTTCACCTTATGTACATGAATCTCTGCAGAAAAACCTGCGCCTGCAAGCAGCGACCGGATCTCGCTCCCGATCGTGCCGCAGCTATGTAGGTGGATGACGCCCCCTTGTCTCACATGCCGGAGTGCGAGCGGGAGCACGGGGAGGGAATCGAAATGCCCCATGACGATCCGGTCATATACTCCGGAAAGCAGGTTCCGGCAGTCTCCGCAAGATGCCTGTACATGGTCAGAGAGGTTGTTTATAAAAATATTTTTTTTGAGGTACTCGAATGCAACCGGGTTGATCTCCATGGCGTCGACAAATGCCCCGCTTCCCGCCATGGGGATGGTAAAATACCCGATACCGGCATACATGTCTGCAACGCGTTCAGGATGGCCGGATCGCTTTACACATTCTGCCATCCGCCGCTTCTCTTCGCGGTTGCCCTGCGCGAACATGACCCTTTGGGGGTCAAGCACGTAGGTAAAACCATTCTCCTTGTGCTGCACATCTCCTACTTCACCATACAGAATTTTGGTATCCGGGGTCCGGGTGCAGTCATTTAAGGAATGGATCAAGAGGATTCCTTTTGGGTGCCGGAAGTTGATGATCCCCTTGATCTCCTTATCCGATGGCATCCTGCCATGGAGCACCGCAACGTCCCCCATCATAAAATATCCTCTCCCGGAATATGGTGCACGATCAGGGAGTTCGCAGTCAAAGGCGCACCCTTCACGCACGGGTATATAAGCCGTATCTCCCTTGACATATGGCCTGCGCCCGTGGTCAACCCAGTCTTGGCGGGCTGATGAGTCGAGAAGGTCTTTTGCTGCCACACGGACTTTCATGCTTCACCCCAGAACGATAAGGTGATCGCCATCGCGAAGGACAAGCACGTGCTGTCCCGGCTGTATGTCCCTTTGGCTGGCGGTGGCGGGACACTCCCGCGTTGTGAACGAGGAGGGATCGATCACCCCAAGTGTGTTCTGGGAGGAATATGCGACGAGAGCTTCCTGCGCATTGCGTGCGTTCCCGATGATCTTTTCGATCTCGTCCTCCCGGACGTTCTTTACCGCCCCGTCCTTAAAATCAAATACCCGCATGGCATGGGGATCCACCTGTATAATCTCCCCGTATCTTCCCCGGAATCTGATCACATCGCACCGCTGGAACCTGGGAAGACGCACCGAATACGTGATCCGGAAGAGCTGTCGCCCGTTCTTTTCCCCGACAAGCTTCGGGTGGGTGGTGTATTTTCCTCCCAGTTCAGCAGTGATCTTCTGGGAGATCAGAAGGCCGATATGCTGGGAACCGACAACGATATCAAGACCGTCGCGTGTTTCGGTGCTGTCTGAAATAAACGAGAGCCGCTCCCCGCCCGTCTGCAGGGATTTTTCCACATCCGAAGCGATTGTTACCGCCATCTGTATCTCGTAGGAGCTGGGGAGTCGTCCTTGTGCCCTTACCTGCACCACTCCCTCATAATAGCTGCCGCTGATCCGGTTGCACCGGTCACACTGCTCCCGCTGCCATGCGATCTCCGTATCGCAGGTTGCCCCGACCTCTTTTCCATATAGTATCCCTTGTATGTTCAGGACTGCACGCGAACGGTTGGCGCTCAGGCCGGCTATCCTCGTATCGATATGGACATTTTTGACATCCGGGTGGAGATGGACGGCACTCCGTGCGATTTCAGGCGCAAGCAGTGAGCGTTCGCGGTCTGTATCCGTCCATGTATTGCCCTGCTTCAGTGCTCCGCACCCCGGGCAGTGGATGCATTTCACCTTGGCATCGCAGGAAACCCAGCGGGTCTTTTCAACCCTGCAGCGATCGCACAACCCCTGCCTGTCCGATGGTCTCCCGCAGTTCGGGCAGAACCGATCCTTGATACCCATACGTATTACAGCCTGAAGATCTGCGCGTGAGGGACCTCACCGATCATGATGCATCCGGCACGCGAAACAAGTCCCAGTTCAACTGCAAGCGCAACCGCACGCTCGCCCATCAGGTTTGCATTATCCGCTTTTTGTAATGCTTCGCGGATCTCGTTTTCACTTACCTGACAATCACCATAGAATGCTTCAGTGATGGGCACGTCGATGTCACCGGTACATAGTGTGGTGTTCATCAGTTCGCAGTCACATACTGCCACTACATCGCCGGCACCGGGAACACGGTGGATCTTCAAAAACATTGATCACTCATTGGGGGGGTGTGATAAAAAAGGTGACCGGTATTTTAAGAAAGATGGATCGGTACCCTGTATACCCTCTCAACCGTTTCGGTATGGATACGGTGGCAGTCCTCTTCACTGATGAGCCCCTGTACGAGAAGTTTTTTTGTAAACCTTGGCACTGACTTCGGGCCGATCACTGCACCGGGCCTTGAATTCTCGTCCATATAATCGCTTTCCATCGTGAACTTCCTCCTCTCCCTGCATAACATGGGAATCGCCTCATGCTTTGCAATAAATGAGGGCATGAGCCGGGTTTCCGGGATGGCATAGTGCTTTACGACCCGGTCAGGGCTCATACCTGCCCGCTGTGCCATGCCAACAATATCATCGCACGTCCCGCTCTCGGCATGTACCTGGAGCGCGCAGTCATATTCTTTTGCCAGCTCGAGCGCATAATCGAGGACATCATTTGATGCCGCTAAAATTTCCGGGGTGGTTTCATAATGCGGTCGCCCGCTTTTAAGTGCATATGCCCTGCCCTCGCTCACGTAACGCGCGGCAAGGCTCAAGCCCTCTTTCATCACCCCTGCTGCAGCCTCCGTTCCAAGCCGTTCCCCAATCCGCGAGATCTCCGCGGGATGTACGCCAAGTACCGGGAAGACCTTAATCCCGAGTTCCGATATCATCTGCCCGGTGCGGACGGTCTCCTCAAAGACAGGGGCAAAATCAGAGCCTGCTGATGGGAAAACCCCGTGTGACCACGAGGGTTTTGATACAAGAAAAATGTGCGTCCCGCCGGCTCGCAGGAAGTCCTTTGCCGCTTCGATCCCCCGCCCGTTCTTTACGTCAATATGGATATGGTCGTCAGTGATGGGGAAGGTGTTCGATTTCAAGGCATTCCACAACCTGCATGAGGGGATACCCCTTATTTTGGGAAAGCCGGGCCCTGCAGTAGGAAAATTCTACGCGGGTCACGATCCCGACTTCAAACATCAGGCCACAGAGTTCGCTGTACCCGAACCTGTTGGGCTGCATGAGGCTGCGGTCAAGGCGCACGGTGATCTCCTCCACACAGGGCTGGAGAATCACACTTTTTTCAATTGCAGACTCCACGCTTGCTGCGCTCTCCCGTGATACCGGGGTCCCTACCCACTGGTGATACAAAGCCCCCAGTTTGATCCCTGCCTCAAAAACTGCCTGTTCCCTGTTGGTCTGCATGCAACATCCTCAAATCAACTGGATGATCCCGTTCTTGGGCTCCATCGCCTCTCCGTTCCTGAGAAGCATATCGATGCCCTCGCGAACCTTGTCCCTCGCAAATCCTTTCTGGGATGCCACCTCGATCACCTGGTCGATGGAAGCGCGCCTGCCCTCTCCCCCAATGTCACGTATCGCGTCCTTGATCACCCGGACGATATCGCGTTTCTCCTTGGATATGCCGGTCGCAACCTTGTCGATATCAAATGAGCCGGTCTTTGCATCATACGCGATCTGGCGCAGGCATGCATCGACAATATGGATCACGCGCTCCGCATCAGCCTGCTCGATAGTGCTGGAGAGCCGGATACGTGCGCTAGCTTCTCCGAGCCGGACAAGGGCTTCGAGCTGCCGGGCAGTCACCGGTACCGGCTTGTTGGGCTCTGCAATTCCCCTGAGCTTGAGATAATAATTCACGAGGGCTTCCTTTGCTTCCGCAGAAAGGATCGGGTAACAGGACCGTTTTGCATATGCAACATACTTGCGGAAGAGCGAGGGCTCGATATCCGGTCTTACCTGCGAGAGCTGCTGCTCGATATATGCATCGTTAACCCCCGGGATCGGTGTCTTCTTGTGTTGTTGAATGAGCTCACCGATGCTGTGCGTCTTGAGGATGTGTTCGGCAATCGCAAGGTCCCTACGTGGTTCGGGCTGGTCGGCCATGATGAATATCAGGTCAAACCGAGAGAGCAGGGTGGGGGGCATATTGATCTGGTCTGCAATGTCGCCATACATGTCAAACCTCCCGTATTTCGGGTTTGCCGCCCCGAGCAGGGCGCAGCGGGACTTGAGTGTCGCTGTAATACCTGCTTTCGCAACCGAAATCGTCTGCTGCTCCATCGCCTCGTGCAGGGCGCTCCGGTCCTCTTTCTGCATCTTGTCCATTTCGTCCACTGCGGCGACTCCCATGTCGGCAAGTACCAGCGCACCGGCTTCAAGCGTCCACCGCCCCTCCCCGAACTCGTCTTTTACTGCAGTTGCCGTAAGTCCAGCTGATGTTGATGACTGCCCGCTCGTGTAGATCGCGCGGGGGGACAGCTTGACGATATATCTCAACAGCTGGCTCTTTGCGATGCCGGGATCTCCTATCAGCAGCACGTGGATGTCGCCGCGCAGGTGGCTCCCGTCAGGCATCTCCTTGGCTATACCGCCAAACAGCTGGAGCGCAATTGCCTCTTTAACATCCTCGCTCCCGTAAATTGTCGGGGCGATTGAATGCGTGATCTTCCGGTAGATCAGGGGGTCACGGGAGAGTTCCCGGATTTCATCCTCCGCATGGTCGTCGATCTCCACCTCCTCAAACTCTTTTTCCTGTATCTCGATGGAGTTGCATTCAAGAAATATATCAAAGACCGTGCTCTTCTCGCCTCGGACTACCCGCTGCATCGAACGCAGGATCCCGTTGATGATCACGCGGTCCCCCGGTGACACCAGTCCGGCAAGGTCATCCGTGACATCAATATCAAGTGTCTGGGGTTGCTCCCCTCCGCGCAGCCCTTCCGGGGATTCCTGCACCCGCAGCTTCTGGGAATCCACGAACCTGGAGCGTTTAGGTAGCAGTTCCAGTTTCTTGAACGTGCACCCGTCTGTGGCGCAACCATCCGGTTCGATAAACTTCCCGTATTTCTGCTTTTTGTACGTGAAATGGCCTGCGGGGCACTTGAAGACAGCCTCGACAATCCTTGGTCGGACCTCGGTGGTCTTTCGCAAAATGCCTTCGACCGAGATGAACCGGTTGATATCATCGGACCTGATATGACGGACCCCGATCTTTTGCGGGAGGTTCCTGAACCGGATATTGATGCCACGGGGTTCCTTGCCATCCTTTATCCTGATCAGCTGGTTGTTCTTGATCGCGTCCCATACATCTTCGAGCACTTTTCCGGGATTTACGAGAAGTTCGTCGGCGAGTATTATGCCAGGTTTTCCGAATTTCTCTATCTCCCGGTAATCGATATAAAGCGAACGGCGGTGGGGGTATTCGCGGCCCAGCTCCCCGAGGTCTTTTTTATAACGGCTTTTTAAAAACCGGTTCCAGTCCGATGCCCGGTCTTCAACACCGGTCTCAGCACTCTTATCCATGCACAAACCTCATGCCCGTTCCTGCGAAGAGAGCACAAACCTTGCGATAAGTGCCTCCATCTGGATATCGCAGTCCGCGCCTTCCGAGAGCCGGAAATCGGCCTCGCCCAGATGGTCGATCAAACGGACTTTAAGTCCCCTGTCCATGTTCCGTCTGAGGAGAGCGCGGTAGCACTGGTTGATCAGTTCATGCGCGGCAATTCCCCGCTCGTGCATCAGCTGGGCGAGCAGCGATTCGGCAGCGTCAAAGTCGCCGGTAAGCGAGAGGGTCAGGAGTTCCTCTATCTCATTCGGGCGGGCCGTCGAGGTGATTGCATAGACCTCAGGGGCATCAATCTTTTTTGTGATGATTGCTGCGCCCTGCAGGGCATTGATGGCCTTGCGCATGTCACCCTGCGCGATATAGACAACTGCATCCAGCGCGTCCTGGCTGACACTCAGGCCTTCACGGTGGGCAATCCTGCGGATCTCTTCCTGTATTGCCTCACGGGGAAGGGGTTTGAACCGGTAGATCGCGCACCGGCTCTGGATCGGGTCGATGATCTTTGAGGAGTAGTTGCAGGAGAGAATAAACCGGCAGGTCTGTGCATAGCTCTCCATCGTCCTTCGTAAGGCAGCCTGCGCATCCGTGGTGAGCGCATCCGCCTCGTCAAGAAAGAGGATCTTGTACGTTGCATCGCCAAGAGGAGTTGTTCTGGCAAACTGTTTTATCTGGTTGCGCACCACGTCAATCCCCCGCTCGTCAGATGCGTTCAGTTCGCGGAAGTTCATCTGCCATGACCCGCCAAAGATCTCGCGTGCAAGCGTGACTGCAGCTGTAGTCTTCCCGACACCAGCGCTCCCGGTGAAAAGAAGGTGAGGAAGGTTTTTTGTTTTTACATACGAGGAGAGACGTTCGACGATCTCGTCCTGCCCGACAATATCGGCAAGCCGCGTCGGCCGGTATTTCTCGATCCAGATTGTGTGGTTCTCCTCCATGAGTACCTCGATAATTTCCGTCCCATGTATTAAGATGCAGAGGTTAAGTATTGTTTTGCCTACAACTTTTGAGGGCAGAACAATGCTGCCTGACTGTACTACATGAATGTCATAATCTTTATCATAAGAGTTTTGAAATTACTCCTTATGAATTACCGGCTCATTTTCTGTGTTCTAGTGTTACTGATGGGAATCATCGCTGTTCCGGTATCTGCAGGCCTCACAAAGATCGACGCAGGGGCTCCGGTATATGTCGGTGAAATGGGGCTTGATATATCCACTGCGCTCAACGGCTGCAACCAGATCTCGTGGTGGCCGGCCGGTAATGACACAAGCTCACCGGCAGGCAAGGTAATTGAGATCACACAAAACAGGTTCAGTTATAACATAAGTCCCGAACTTTTTTCAGGATATGAAGGCACATGGTATTGCTCGGATAAAAAACCAGTTTATAAGGCGTTTACGGTTGAAAAACCCTGGTTTACCTTGAAAATCTGGGACGTCGACCTTGATAAGGATATGAGCGGGCAGAGCGTGCCGCGAAGCACCCAGGTCACCTACCGGATCGACACGAACCTGAACCGGGCGTTCAACAACCTTTACCGCCCTCTGGTCAACCCACTTGACCAGTTGTTCGATGTCCGCCTCAAAGGACCTAATGGAGCCGGTATCTCAAATATCTTTACGGGCAGTGCGGGAGCACCAGGTACCGAGATCCTTTCCTTTGATTCAAAACCTGATGTGAGAACATCTCCATTTATCTGGAGGGACGGGAAGGTATGGAACCACACAGCGCGGAGCGGGGACGGGACACCCCTCTATCCTCCGGGTACCTATACCTTTACCGGGACACAGAACCTCAACAATATGAAAAATTATTACGGGGATCTGGTAGGGGTCACAGTCTCGGGTCCGGTAAATATTACCTTCATTGCCGATGTGGCCACCCCTGCCCCAACGGCCACTCTGTCACAGCTTGTCATTACTCCTGAACCATCCCTGCCGGCAACAACGGTTGCGACGCTTGCGCCAACCCGGGCAGTGACCACGGTGACAAAAAAACCGACATGGACTTCGGCACCCCTTCCGGAATGGGTCACGTTCATGGCGCTTGGCATGGGATGCATGGTATTTGTCTTGTACCGGAGAGACAACCGCTGATATTTTGATCATCTTTTTTTACTCCCGTTCGCAATCATAGTGAGAATATCAATCTTAACCTGAGGCATAGTATGGATATCCAGACTCATATCCTGATTATCGGGCTTGTTGTGTTCTTTCTCGTTCTTGCTCCTGCCAGCGCTGCTGCATCGGAGCAGGATTCATACACAAGCGCCGGAGCATTGTACTCAAAAAGCGTTGACCTTGCAAATGAAGGGAAGTACAAAGAAGCCCTCAAGGCTTCCGATGAGGCACTTGCGTTCAATGCAAGCTCGCTCACGCATCTCATCCAGGCAAACCGGGCCGGGATCCTTGTCATGCTTGGCAGGTATGATGAGGCGATCACTGCGGCAGATGCGGCACTATCGGTCTCCGGGAACCTGACGACCACCCGTTCGATCGCGTATTACAACAAGGGCGATGCACTCCGCCATCTCGGGAGAACCGATGAAGCCCGTGATATGTTTAAAAAAGCGCAGGAATTAGATTCGTCCCTGGTACCTCCTGATTTGAGCGTTCCGGTTACACCCGCTGCACCGGCAACGACAAAGTCCCCCCTTTCGCCGTTTGCAGCAATTGCAGCGATCCTTGGTGCCTGCGCAGCTTGCCTTGGGTTCCGTTCAAAAATTTAATTTTTTTAAAATTTTATTGATAAATGGCAATCCTTGAATAGAATGCATTCTTACCATCGAATATGCGCAGGCAGGATTTTTCCCTTGTTTGTCTCCTTTTTTTGTCTATGTGCGTGGTCGCTGCAGGGTGTACAGGACTGCTGACGCGTGAAGGTCCGCTCACAAAATTCATGGAATCACCTCAAAATTCTACTGCCCGCCTGCTATCTCCGTCCCCGTTACCTGTCCCGACAACACCGGCGACTACGCTCCCTGAAACCCCGGAAATCACTGTTACTCCAACAGAGGACCCGTATTCCTATAACAATCTGCGGGTTATCCCCCAACCGGAAGATACGGTGGAATACCGGACCTTCAATTTCCGGTACAGGACAGTTGACTACTCGGTCCGGCTCCCGGTGAACACCTCCATCCTGCACGCGGCAAACGCATCTTCAAACAAACATATGATCATCGACAGCAAGGAAGTGGGGTACTTCTACCAGCAGATGACTGATGATCCCGCGATAGAGCCGTTCTATTCCGACATCCTAAAAGAGATACGAAAACAGCGGTTCAAGGGAGGCCGGACGCTCACTGATGACGAATACCTTGAATTTCTTGTAAGTTTCGTGCAGCAGATACCGTATGACAATACCACGACCGGCAACCCGAGATATCCGGTGGAGGTCATCTACGATGCAAAGGGAGACTGCGATGAAAAATCCATCCTTCTCACCGGGCTCCTCTCCAGGGAAGACTATGATGTCGGGCTCCTGATATTTCCCTCGCTGGAACATGCAACGGCGGGGATCCGGATCCACCTTGCAACAAACAAACCCTCGTTCAGGGTATTTTCCGATTCCAAACGGGACTATGTCTATATCGAGACGACAACAACACGGCTCATCGGTTTCTATGATGACGAGTACGAAAAAGCTCCTGCGCCAATCATTGTGCCGGTCGGCAAAGGGAAGCTCCTTTATGGCAAGGTAAATTACGTGATGAGTATTTTTTATGATATTCAGACAATCAAGACCAACATGAAGACTCTCGAAGAACGGGGTGGCCCCACCCACACTCTCTACAAGTGGGATTACGATGCATATGTCTCCTACGTCAATACCTACAACTTTGTCATGTCGACAAATGACCGTGTCGCGGCAATGGAGGCGATCCGCGAGAGCGAGCTACCGCATAACTCTGCCTGCATGAGCTGCACCTAACCCTTTTTGCATAGGACTATACCTTGAAGTTATATCCTCCCCAAATACTCTCACAGGTCTATGGAAGGGACAGCACGGGTTTTTGCGGGAGAATTCAACCGCTCGACATTAACCGTTCAGAGAGGGGATGGGCAAGGTTATAATTATATCGTCACCCCCGGCGGTGCTTACTGCCGTCTGCTGTTACTGATCGGAGCATTGACCGAATTATCCGATCTTGGTGATATGCTCCGGTGCAGGATCTCCGATCCGACCGGAGCATTTGATGTTGTGATCAGGGGAGCCAGAACAGATCTTTTCACAATGGCAAAGAATATCCCTGTCCCCTCGTTTCTCGCCATTATGGGAACAGCGCAGATGTACCAGAGGGACGGGCGCACCACACTCTCGGTACGCCCGGAATCAATAGAGGTCGTCGATCGCGCTGCCCGCGATCTCTGGGTGGTCAGGACAGCGGATCTCACCCTGCATCGTGTGGAGAGTCTTGCCAATGCCCTTGATAACCCATCGGAGAACCCGGAATTGCAGGCAGTGACAGGGCACTATTCGGTTACACGGGAGAATCTCCGGGATCTCGTGGTGATGGCAACTTCAGCGCTTTCTACAGTCCGCATACCGGCCTCCTCCCATCCTCCTCTAGTCAATCCCAGGAATCTCATCACCACGATTATTCAGGAGCATCAAGGCTCGCGGGGGGTTGCGATTGAAGAAATCATACGGCATGCTGTTCCTTCTGGCATCTCTCCGGAAGCTGCGAAGGCTGCAATTGAAGAGATGATCAAAGACGATACCTGCTACCAGCCCCAGAAAGGCGTCATCAGGCTGCTATGAATCTCCGGTTTTTTGAGGACGGCCCGGCGCTCATCGTGAAGAACAAAAAGCGCCTGCTCGTTGTGGCCGACCTCCACTTTGGAATCGAGTCGGACCTTGCCCAGCATGGCTGGCATTTTGCAAGCAGGAGCACGGAACGGCTTTGGCGCGTGATTGCATGCGTCAAGGCAACGAAACCGGATCTTCTCGTCCTTCTCGGGGACGTAAAACACAGCATTCCCAGGACCACCCGGCAGGAATACCGGGAGATCCCCGATATCCTCGCTGCCCTGCGCGAACGAGTCCCAATCCGGGTTCTGCCAGGCAATCACGACACCGGGATTGCCCCTTTTCTCAAAAAGGGAGAACTCCTTCCAAAGGATGGGGCGGTCATCGATGGCGTCGCGTACATGCACGGGCATACCCTTCCAAACCCGGACCTGTCCGGTCACCTGATTATTGCCGGCCACCACCACCCCATGGTCTCATTGCATGACGAGGTGGGGTGCTCGCTCCGTGCACCGGCGTACCTTCTTGCAGGGATCGATGAAGGTGTGTTCCGGTTTAAGGATGTCCCCTCCATGTCAGAAAAGACCCGGGTCCTCTTTATGCCTGCGTTCAATGAATGTGCAGGTTTTGATATTCTCCGGATTATTCACCACCCATTCTCCCCGCTCTCAAGGTCGATCCGGACTGACCGTGCTGAGATCTTTTGTGCGGATGGTACGTATGTCGGCCCGGTATCTGCACTGGAGGAAAATGTCCCCGATTGACCGCCTCGATGAGCGGGTGAGCGCCTGCATCTGGAAGCGGGGTTTTTCTGCATTGTCCGACCCCCAGATGCAGGCGATCCCCCTGGTCCTTGAAGGTAAAAACATCATCCTCATTGCTCCGACCGGCACCGGGAAGACTGAGAGTGCAATGATCCCTGTCTTTAACGGTCTGGTAACGGGAACTTATGGCAAAGGGATCAAGGCACTGTATATCACTCCGCTGCGTTCTCTCAACCGTGACATCCTGTCAAGGATGGAATGGTGGTGCCATGAGTTATCGGTCAAAATTGGTGTCCGGCACGGTGATACTTCCATATCAGAGCGCCGAAGGCAGGCACTATCCCCCCCGGACCTCCTCATCACGACGCCCGAGACCCTGCAGGCATTGTTTATGGGCAGGCGCCTGCGCAGCCACCTTTCCGGCATACGGTACGTGATTGTTGATGAAATTCACGAGCTTGCCGGCAGCAAGCGGGGGGCGCAGCTTGCCGTTGCACTCGAACGGCTTGTTGTCTATGCAGGAGATTTCCAGCGCATCGGCCTTTCTGCGACTGTGGGAAACCCGGACGAGATCGGGCGGTTCCTGTGCGGTTCCCGGCCTTTCTTTGATGTGCTAGTTCCCGTGGCAAAGCAGCTGGATGTCAGCGTCAGGTTTGCAGGCGAGTCGTTCAAGGAACAGGTAAGCGTGCTCTCTTCAATGCTTAGTGCGAAAGGGTCAACGCTGGTCTTTGTGAACACGCGGGTGACTGCCGAGGCGCTGGCGCACGAGCTCTTTGAGCGTGGCGACGTTGAGGTCCACCATGGTTCGCTCTCAAGGGATGTGCGGATCGACGCAGAGGAGCGGTTCAAACGCGGGGAGATAAAGACCCTGATCTGCACGTCGTCCATGGAACTCGGGATCGACATCGGCAGGGTGGATCACGTAATACAGTTCGGGTCCCCGCGGGAAGTTGCCCGGCTGGTCCAGCGTGTCGGAAGAGCGGGGCACAGGTTGCATACAGTTTCGCGCGGCACAATCCTTGCCACAGGTTTCTCCGACCTTCTGGAATCGCTTGTCATTGTGCGAAGGGCGCTTGCAAACGATATTGAGGACGTGATCCCCCACAAAAATGCCGCCGATGTGCTCGCAAACCAGATCGCAGGCATCGCGGTCGAATATGGGGAGATCGAACTGGAGCGGGTGCGCGGAATTATTAACAGGGCGCATGTGTTTTCTGACTATGGGAGCCTGCTTGACGATGTCTGCCGGCAGATGGAGGAGCACCGGCTCATCAGGCTGGACGGCAGCAGGATCATAACCACTGCGCGGGCCCGGAAGTACCTTGCGGGAAATCTCTCCATGATCCATGACGAGCGCAAGGTGCCGGTCTTTGACATGGTATCCCGGCGGACGGTCGGGACGCTCGATGAGTCCTTTGTCGTCGGCTGGGTGCATACTGGCGCAGTTTTTGTCACCAAGGGCCAGTTGTGGCGGGTGATCGAGATCGCTGACGGGAAACTCACCGTCGAACCGGCACGAAAGGTGCAGGGGGAGATCCCGTCATGGGAAGGCGAACAGATACCGGTCCCGTACACGATTGCCAAGGAAGCCGGGGCGCTTCGCAGGAGCAGGAGCATTGGGGACTACACCAGTGAACCCGACGGGATACAATATGCCCGGACATTCCTTGAAGCGATGGACAAAAACCGCTCACCTGTCCCCACCGATGAGCTTATCACGCTTGAAAATACCGACGAGGGGGTTGTCTGCAACATCTGCGCCGGGCACAAGGCAAATGAAGCCCTCGGGCGAGTCATCTCCATCCTGATCTCGGCAAAGTTCGGCACGACAGTTGGTATCGAGCTGGATGCATACAGGATCCTACTCCGGCTGCCTTCCTATATACGGGCGGCCGATGTGCGTGATATGCTGATGTCCGTTGACCCCCTGCACATGCCGGGCATCATTCGGCTTGCTCTCAAGCGCACCGCTCTTTTTAAGTGGAAGCTTGTGCAGGTGGCAAAAAAATTCGGGGCGATCGACCCGGACGCAGATTATGAAAGGATAAGTATCCAGAGATTGCTTGAATTCTTTGATTCCACGGTCGTGCAGCAGGAGGCGTACCGCGAGCTGCTCTCGGAATACATGGATGTTGCAACAGCTGCAGCCATCATAACCCTCGTCCAAAAGGATGAGATCAGCATCAGTACCGGGAGCCTCTCCATTATCGGTGCGGAAGGGCTGCTCACCTCGCGCGACCAGATCCCCCCGCCAACCGCAGACCAGGCGATCCTTGCTGCGGTCAAACGCCGGCTGGACTCTGATGATGTCGTGCTCTGCTGCATGAACTGCCGTGACTGGAAGAGCCGTACTGTGGTCTTCAGGGTCCCTGAGAAGCCCCGGTGCCCGAAATGCGGGGCCGGGCTGATCGCAGCCCTCAAACCATGGGAGGAGCAGTTGTGTGCGGCAATGAAGAAAAAGAAGAAGACCGCTGAAGAACAGGAGAACGAGCGGCGGCTGATGAAGAACGCAAATATCGTGCTATCCAGCGGTAAAAAGGCGGTTATCGCGCTTGCAGCAAGGGGTATCGGCCCCGAGAACGCATCCCGTATCATGGGGACCCTTACCGACGGGGACGCGTTTTACCGCGAAATCTTAAAAGCAGAGCGCAATTTTATCCAGACGCACCGGTTCTGGCAGTAAAAATATAAAAAAATGGGATTTACAAAAAAAAAATATTACATAATACTTTCGAGTTTCTGCTCTAGGAAGTCCAGCCCCTTCTTGATGTCCTCAAGGTTTTTCCCACCGGTGAGGATGATCTTTCCCGAGCTGAAGAGCAGGGCAACGATTTTTGGGTCCTTGATACGATACACGAGGCCGGGGAACTGTTCGGGTTCATATTCGATATTTTCAAGGTTCAGCGTGATGACGACCTTGTTGAGGTTGATGTACTTGCCGATATCGTACGAACAGACGATGTTGGTGATCGCGACCTTGGGTTCTTTGTAGGTCTTCACTCCTGCTCCCTTAAGCGAGCTGATGATGAGTTTGAGCCCGTCATCAAGCGCCTTTTTATCCCTGATGCCGGTGAGGACGACCTTTCCTGAAGAAAATATCAGGGACGCAATTTTTGGCTTCTCGATCCGGTATACCGCCCCGGGGAACCGTTTGGTGTTGAGCTCGCAGCTTGGGATCTTTTTTGATACTATTGCGAGATCTATGGAATCAGCAATAACGCCGGACGCGACGATATTTTCGATTTTTAATGTTTCGTACCGTTTATCAGCCATCCAGTATGTAATCTGCGCATCAAATCATAATACTAATGGAGAACCTTTATGTCCCATTCTACGGTGACGATGGCATGATGTCCCATCTGTCAGAAATTATTGTCCCCGTCCTTTTTGGCAAATCATGATGGTACGGTTTTGGTTTGATTTTTTAGTTACAAAGGATGAGGAACTGACAAAAAAGATCGATTTTATAGATAGGGTATCCGGGTCAAAGAAACAAATGAATACCTAACTTTATTAAATTTTACAAAGCAATGATTAAAGGCGCGAGGGTTGCCAAGCCAGGTCAAAGGCGTCAGGTTCAGGGCCTGATCTCGCAGGAGTTCGGGGGTTCAAATCCCCTCCCTCGCATTCGCGGTTTTGTTATTGTTTTCAAGATCTCCGTTTGTGTTTTTTCCGGATTCGATGCAGTATGGTTACGTCCGGAAGTTAATGCGGTTAAATATGGTTAAGTCCGGAAGATGACGGGGTTATCCGGGTTTGTTATGACCGGTCCGATTACAACAAAACGGTGAGAAGGGCAGAGGTACGAGGGTTGCCATACCAGATCAGAGGCGCCGGGTTCAGGGCCCGGTCGCGCAGGCATGCAGCCGCCCCGATCCCCGCAATTGGTGCCGCAGGATAAGCATGGGAATGACTGGCGGGCAGGAGGGCTCTCCTTGGCCTTCCTTGTCGATACGGAAAAGAATGATTGTATCCGGTTATTTCGACTGTCCCTGTTTGAACGGGACATACGAGATCTCGATGTCTGCCTCAACACCATCTTTAGGATAATTGGTCGTTCCCCGCGGGTAGAAGACATATACGGAATAATAGGTATAGTCCCCTTGCGCATTCTTTGCAGCCTCGTCTACAGAAGCTTTCCATGCCTTTACTTTAACGCCCTGATCATTGTACGCATCGACCTGTTTTGAGACCGGGTCCGGGAAACCCCCGGTCCAGGTACGGAAATTGTACATGACCGGAGGTTTTGTCCCGGATTCTGCAAGCGCCTGGTCCTTGTACCAATAGGTGAGTGTCATCTGGGCATGGCAGTTCTTGTTGGCTTCCGGTGTTGTCAACTTGAATTCCGGCTGGTCTTTGGTCAGGAGGAAATTACCTCCGTAACTTACCCGATATGAGCACTCACTGGACAATGGGAGCCCCTCACTGCACCCTGCGGAAAGGATGCATGCAATGAGAATGGCCAGAAGAACACCGATAATGACAACAGACGGACGGGGCATAAGAGTAAAACGTCTGTCTCTGTTAATATCTTTTTGCCAGTGACCGGGGTGACGGGTATCTCCTCCATCACCTTTATTATCAAAGGCCGGGGGAGATCCGGTTCCTTTCGGTCCGGGAATTATGCGCCTCAACCGCCGGTTTTCCGGGTTCGTTATGACTGGTTCGCTTACGACAAAATGGCGAGAGAGGACAGGGGCGCGAGGGTTGCCAAGCTAGATCAAAGGCGCAAGGTTGAGGGCCTGATCTCGCAGGAGTTCGGGGGTTTAAATCCCCTCCCTCGCATCCTTGTTTTTGGTTATAGTTATCTCACAATTTGGAACTCTATTTATCTCACCATCCTCCAAAACTAGGTTATTGACTCGGGCGCAGTTTCGAGATTTTGTAATATATAGTTTTCAAAATTGGGCTCTGTAGAATTCCTCAATAGCAATCCGAACAGAAAATGATCTCATCCATCTTGAGAGGTTATTGAAAAAAAATCAGAGTTTCTACAGAGCCTCAAAAATTATCTGTCAACGATTCCATTGATTGTTTCACTATTGTCTTCTCCCATAGTGCAACAGTTGGTCTGTATTGACCATGAACGTAGGCCACACGACCATCGTTTTGAATGAGGATGTATGCTTCGTTATGAGAATCCTCGATGGTCCTCCACACAATATATCCAGTCTGCCGACTCTGGACTATTGTTGTACCGGATTCTTTGTATAGAGTCTGAAAATGAGTATCCCACGATATTTTGCGTGCTGGGTGACCTGATATGAGATAATATGTTGGATCACTAAAGGCTTTGGGACAGACGACCCCCCCTGCCTCGCCTTTATAAATCCACGTGTGGTTACACTCTGGACTCGATGTCCCATCAGGAAGTAATATTTTAATTAAATAATCGAGGGTTTCATTATCAATATAATTTTGGTCAATTTGTTTTTTAAAAGAGTAAGTTCCAAAATCCAATCCGGTTTTAACAAACACAAATGCTGTTTCTGACATTTCATATTTGTCTGTTGCATATAATTGATTTGCGCCATTCCACGTTGTATTTTTCCATTGAGGAGGCACGGATATTTTCATATCCCCCTCACCGACGTACAGCACTCCCCACGAATCATAGATAGATCGATCCGGTTTGATTTCCACAATATGGACTGGAACAGCCGTAGTTGTTGGAAGAACGGTTTGATTTTTTATTTCTGTTGTGTTAACACATCCACTTGTCAAAATGAAGAAAAATCCAACAATTATTACAATTATTGGAAATGGTTTTTTCGGCTTTATTGAAAACAAATCTGTTATCGTAACGATAAATCTCACAAAACGCTTAATTGAGTTACTATAATAAAAAATATTTGTAACAAACTAAATCATATGTGTTCTTGATTTTTCATTCTCCATCTCGTAAACCTCGCAATCCCAATTCTCTCCGCTTCACATTGCCGCATCTGAATAATCTCCGCGATTTTGATTGGATTGCATCAAGCCTTCGCCACCTCCCTCATACTGTTTCTTTCGGTCCAAAGGGTGGGGGGCCACCCATTGGCCATGCCCTACCCCCACCTTCAAAACCCATTTACCCCTCTCTATTTTCAACCCACTCCCTCAAATTCTGAGCGACTTCCCAACGATAAAATGTTGGCCCGCCCGCTCGCGGGCAAGGGGCAACTCGAAGATATCTTCGATATCTTCTCAAGTCCGCTATCGCGGCCTTAGGAAAGGCAGACACCCCCCACCCACTTGGATCGAGACCCCTTCCGCGATCGCGTGAGGGGTCTTGAGTACGATGACCAGCCCCCCACCTTTGAGCACATGAGGGGGTACCCCCACCCTGTTCCGGTTTTTGGTCTCCGACAGAGATTCCAGCGGGATCGGCTTCGTTTCCTGTGCAAACAGAGGGGGTATCCCCACTTATGTGCCTTAAGGTGCCCCCCACCCGATCAAAGCGAGGTACCCCCTCAGACCCCACCATGGGGTCGGCCTTGCTCAGACCAGCTCCCCCCACTCATGTATGAAGGTGGGGGGAGTACCTCACGTAACTGTTCCGGGCTCTCTTACAAGAGCTGTCATTGCTACAACCTCCGCTTCCTGTGCACAAGGGGATTGAACTAAAATGAAGGTCTGAACCTGTTGGGATCGAGGAGAGTGTCTTTGGTTTTTATCAGGATACTCTCTGACAAGTGTACGATGTCAGAGGTATCGTCAACCAAGTAAAAATGATCATCATTTAACTTTACTCCTTCTGCCCCCTCCCAGATGGAATAATCCCCTGAACCCTGCCTACCTTTCCATCCTGCAACCTCACCTTGATCCCGTGTGGGTGGAATGAGGAATTGGTGAGGACGTCCTTCACGATGCCACGGACCAGTTTTCCGCTCCGCTGGTCTGTTTTCGTGATGATATCAACGGTAATACCTGGAAGAACCGCAGAGCGTTGCTTCGTATCGTTGGGAGGTGTCATAGGGTGGACTTCTGGATTGGGGTTGTACCGGGTGTAATTCTCCCTGTAATTTTTTCGCAGGATACTCGTTTTTGGATTTTTTTGGTATCTGTTTTAGGTATCAGTATATCAGGTATCTTATTTCTGTATTACAATCCCCGCACGATCTCTTCAACCGCCGCAATGAGCAGATCCACTTCCTGCCCGATGTTGTAGAGCGCGAGGCTCGCCCGCACGGTGCCGTCACTGAGGCCAAGGTGGTCCATGAGTGGCTGGCAACAGTGGTGCCCTGACCGCACCATAATGTCGGAGCCCTCATCGAGCTGCTGGGCGATTTCGTGCGGGTGGAGCCCTTCAATGGTAAACGAGACAACTCCGATCCGGGATGCTTGCTGTGCCGGGGCATACACCCGGATTCGGTCGATCTTTGAAAGACCGTCGATAAGACGGGTTGTGATCCGCTCCTCGTGTTCCCGTATCCGGTCCATGCCGATTGCTGTCAGGTAATCGGTTGCCACTCCAAGGCCGATCCCCCCGGCAATATTAGGGGTGCCCGCTTCGTATTTCTGGTAGCCTTGCGCAGGAGTAAACCCTTCGGCTGTCACGGTCTCGATCATCCCGCCTCCTAGCACCGAAGGTTCGATGACCGGATCCTTCATCCAGAGGACTCCGGTGCCGGTCGGCCCGAGCATCTTATGACCGGAGAACGCATAAAAGTCGCACCTGATGTCTGCGACGTTAACCGGTATATGGGGGACTGCCTGTGCACCATCGATAAGCAGGAGCGCGCCATGATCATGGCAGATCTTTGCGATCTGTTCAACCGGGGTTATGGTACCGAGCACGTTAGAGGCATGCGTGACCGCGACAAGACGGGTTTTATCTGAAATTGACCGTTCAAATGCAGCAGGATTAAGGGAATAGTCCGGCTGTATCCCGATGATATCGACTTTGACCCCCTGCCTGGTCAGGTTCCGCCACGGCAGGAGATTTGAATGGTGTTCAATGACTGTGGTAATGACATGATCGCCTGCCTTCCATGCAAGCCCCTGCGCCACCATATTGATCGCCTCGGTGGTATTTTTCGTAAAGACAGTCATGCCATCCTGCCCGCCGATAAACTTTGCCACCTTCTCGTGGGCGTGCCAGTAACGCTGCGAGGCGATCCTTGTCAGCCGGTGCACCCCTCTCCCGACGTTGGCACGGTACTGGTGCTCGAATTCAACAAGTGCCTGCACAACCGGCTCAGGGGAGAATGAAGTTGCAGCATTGTCAAAGTAAATGAGTTCTGAAAGGATCGGGAAGTCCCTGCGTGCTCTCTCTGCATCAAATGTATCCGGTTCCCGTACATCCGTCTGGGTCACGACTGTATCACCTTCGTTGGTATCCTGTTTCTGTTCCACTTTGCGTTCCCTCACAGGCTTTAAGGAATAATCATCGTTGAGTAATATCCCTTTTGCACTGCACAGCTCCCGCATCTTCTTTGGCAGCGCCTTCCAGCGCCATAGACCCCATCTGGAGTATTCTTCCGGAAGTCCTTTCTTTGCCGCCCATCTTTCAAGTATCTCGTTCCAGCGATGCACCGCACCGGGGTGCATCTTCCCCAGTTCCTCGTACTCGCTCTCAAGCATCGACGGGCAGGGGTAGCACCCGATCCGCTCGATACCCCGTTCATAGAGTACATTGGTGGGAATCTTCTGCCACCAGAGGTATAAAAACACTTCGAGCGCCCGCCAGTTCCGGATTGGCGAGATGTTGAGCTGGAGCACATTTTCAGGGTTCTGGCTTGTCTCTTCGAGATCGGCCCGGTTCCATGACTCATACCAACGGTTCCCCTGAACGGTCACGCACGGACCAATTTTTGCGAGGTAGAGTTTGAGGGGCCGGAGTTTTAAGAGCTTGCAGCACCATCGGTGGTCTTTGCCGGGAGGTCCCGCCTTCTCTGCGGCCTGCCAGAAATCGACAACCGGCGGGATGATCTCAATACCCTGTGACCGGATGAACTCCACCGTTTCAGGAAATTCGATTCCGGTATCAATAAAAAACGCCGATGTCACGCCTGCCTTGCGGGCAAGGTGCAGTACGGCAGTGCTGTCCTTGCCCCCGGAGAACGAGACGTTGATGACCGGGCGGTCATTCATATGGTGCCTGATAGTCCTGACCGCGGTGCGCTCAAGGTTTTTGAGGTGATACCGGTTCTGGTGGACGGCAACACTCCAGTCCGGGTTTGGGGGAGTTCTTGGATCAACAGAAACGATCTCCCTGACTTTGATCTGCCCGTCCCTTACCATGGCGGTTCCAAACTTACTGCGGTATTTTACGATCACCGTCCCATCGGAGACCGGGGTGTTGAGCACGAGCTTCTTGCCCCCTATCCTCCCCTGTTCCCTGCTGACATTGGTGTACTGTTCAAGGTCGACGATGCCACGGGTCGCATGCGGGAGCAGGAACAGCAGGGCTTCCGGTGCGATATCGAGATTATATTCCCTCGTGACCGGATCGAACGTGAGCCATCCGAACCGCTCCCCGCTCATGATCACGAGATCTGCCCGGTCGACGCCGCCGGTCTTGTTGAAGAGCACAATGTTCTGGAGCGTTACGGTACCGAAATGCTCGTGCACAAGGCGTGCTAAAAGTTCCATGTCTGCGGCAAGTGCCGGGCGTACATCGTACGGCTGCAGAAGTGGGATCTTCTTTCCCTCCTTTCCACATGCACACCCCTTCCCTATAAGGGGGACATTGCAGTTGTCGCACCAGTATAGTATCTTTTTGACCGGCGGCTCGCGCATCACACTCACTGGTGGGGTGGTTCAGGAGATAAGAGAAACGATTGCGCGTAGGATGCTGGCAAACCTGCCCTCCAAACAAGGTGCATGTGCCCCTGCAGGCATGCAGAGCTTCTTAACCTCAGCCGTTCTCTTAAGTATACAGTTTTCTAACAAAAGGCTGTTTGAGAAACATTATGTACGGATCAAAATTTGGTGGCCCGAGAAACTTCGGCCCCCGTGAAATGACAAAAGTAGTCTGTTCAGACTGCGGTAAAGATTGCGAAGTTCCATTTAAGCCGACCGAGGGAAGACCTGTCTATTGCCAGGACTGCCTCCCGAAGCACCGGAAACCCCGGTTTTAATTTTTTTCTCTCTTTTGTTTTTAAAAAATATTTTACGATACAGTTCCGTTCTTATTTTAAATTTCTATCCCCGCATGCTTTGCCAGATGGCAAAGAAAAACTCCATGGCGATCAGGATGATGATAATCCATTCGAGGAAATTGGAGTGCTGGATGCGGACCTCGTCGGAAAGCATCGAATAGTTTTCCCGGATCACATCAATCTTACGGCTCACGCTCCTGCTCCACTGGCCGCTCCGGAACACTTTTAATGCAGTTGCATAGACCCGGGCATAATACACGTCCTCGGTGACCTTGATCAGGTTGTTGACTTTCTCAATAATCTCGGAGATCTCTGCATATGTCTCCATCTGTTTCCCCATGATTGTATGGTACTGGTGCATCCGGAGGAACCGCCACATACGGTCGGCATGTTCAATATCGTCATACATCTTCTCCATCTGCCGGGTCAGTTCCCGGTCATAGTACCTCAGCTCGAGGACTTGTACATTGGCGTATTCAATAAGGTCAATGAGATCGGTCGGAACTTCCGGGTTGCAGAGGAGCGCGGAATCCCATGAGATTAATGCAAGGTCGTCCGGGGTGTAACTGAGCGAATTCCGGATAATCTCCTCTCTCATCTGGGGGGAGATTTCTGTCGTTTCGCCGATGAGCAGTGGTACCGGGTCAACCGTGTCGTCCCTCCGGTCGGTCAAATAGACGGTATAATCTTCAAAGAAATCCCGGTCGATTGCAAAGTTCCTGATATGCGGGCGGATGATCTCTCCCAGTTTTGTCAGGTTCTCGAAGAATAAGTCTGACAGCCCTTCCTGGCCGGCAAACTTAAACGTGATCTCGCTGAGCATGGAATAATCCGCAGCAGGGTTTTCGTAAACAAAACAGAAACTGATCACACCGATATCATATACCCGTGCGACAACGGAAAACTCAAATGTTTTCCCTTGCCGCTCCACCTGCACCGGCTGCATCCGGATGGCGAGAGGCGGATCTTCGATCATGATAGACTTTTGCTTGACCCTCAAGAAACTCGCCCTTGCCGTTACAAAGCTCTCTGCAAGCTCGCGCTCCAGCCAGTCAAGGTCAATCTCCCTGCCAATGTCATAAATCCGGTAAAAACGGAGTGAAATCACCGCGATCGGTCTCCTTTATGTGTTCTTTAACCTGCTACAATGAACAACGATCCGGATGATAAATCCTTGGGATACCCTTTATTGCCTGACTGTGACGCAGTCGTAAAAAGAATTTTTTACAAAAAAAGACTCTTGTTTGCCTAAAGGTTACAAGGAATAAAAAAATAATATAATGATTGCCCGGCAGTCAGTCCGCTGTCCGCTGGAGGGCCATGCGGCCGCCCGATGTGATCCTTAAAAGGATCTCGTTGTTGGCTTTCCCACCGTCCAGATATCTTTTTGAGAGCAGCTTGTGGACGCCCGAGCGAACGCTGCTCTCGCTGTAGTCAGGAAGCAGCTGGTGCACAACATGACTGATATGGCATGCTGGTTTTTCTGCCACTGTTTTGAGGATCTGGATCTGCGTGGGGTCAGGCACAAAGACCCGTGAATCAAGAAATATCCCTTTCATTTTTCATCCTGTGAACGAATCACATATTAGTATATGTCCTGCAGGATGATGTAGTCATGCCTCATCAGGAGGTGGGGCACACCGGAAGTATTATGCCCTGTGCCAGAAGGGATTTTTTTATGCTTGAATCGATTGATATGCCGCAGTTGTTTAAAAAAAAGCTAAAGATAAAAAAAATTTAAAAAAAAAGTTACAGGTACCGGTTTCTTCGCAACCACTCGACCTGTGGTTTGAGGTATCTGTACACAATATCACATTTTTCGTCCTGGAAGCTCCATGGAATAACAATTAACGTATCTCCTTCCCGGATCCAGACCCTTTTTTTGATCTTGCCCTTGATCCTGCCCATGCGGGTGACGCCATCGAAACACCGGACACGTATGTGGTTTGCCCCCATCATGAGGTCAGCAGAAGCAAACATCTCGCGGTTCCGTTTTTTTGGCAGACGGACGCGGATAACTTCAGTACCGGTCTCGTTCTGAGTCTCAACATCAAATTCCCCGTTATTCTGGTCTTTCCTGAATGACAGTTAATCCACTCCTTCTTATTTCCTGATAACCCAATTTCTGCTTAAAACGCTGTATCAGAGTATATAGAAATGATGTCTGACGGGATTAAGGTATTGTGTGTACGGTCCAGTGCAAAAAATCCCGTGTAAAACAGAAGCGGGAATTTTTTTGGATTTTTATTCCAGTATCCGATTGCCTGCAGGGTTTAATTTTTTGTCCAATAAGATATATAAAGACATCAGAACACCAATACCTGATAAATGGAAACTTCTTTTTCATTCAAAAACTTCAGCATCAGCCCGAAAATACTCAGGGCTATCGAAGATATGGGCTTTGAAGAGCCCACACCAATCCAGACCAGTGCAATACCCATAATCCTCGCAGGTAATGACGTGACCGGTCAGGCAAAGACCGGCACGGGAAAAACCGCGGCGTTTGGCATCCCTGCCCTCGAACGGCTTGATCCCCGCGACAGGCAGACGCAGGTCATCATCCTCTCCCCCACGAGGGAACTGGCAATCCAGACAGCAGAAGAGATTGCCCTGCTTGCAGCTCACATGGCCCACACGACTGTGCTGCCCATCTATGGCGGGCAGCCGATCGAACGCCAGTTGCGCTCGTTAAAGACCGGCGTCCAGATCGTTGTCGGGACACCGGGGCGCGTGCTTGACCACCTCCGCCGCAGGACGCTGTCGCTGTCCCGGGTGAAGATGGTCGTCCTTGACGAGGCAGACCAGATGCTGGACATGGGATTTTTGCCTGATATCGAAACGATTATCGGGCAGACTCCCAAAGACCGCCAGACCATCCTTTTCTCTGCAACCCTCCCCAAGCCGATCTTAGCGATCTCGCGCCGGTTCCAGAAGAACCCCGAATTTGTCGAGATCCCCCATAAGGAACTGACCGTCCCCCAGGTCGAACAGAGGTATGTCGAGGTGCACAGCCGGGACAAATTCGATATCCTCTGCCGCCTCCTTGACCAGATGGACCCCAAGCTTGTGCTGGTGTTCTGCAATACAAAGCGGCGGGTCGACCAGTTGACAAAAAGGCTCAAGACCCTTGGGTACCGTGTCGGGGAAATTCATGGGGACTTAAAACAGTCCCAGCGTGACCGGGTGATGGCGCAGTTCCGCAAAGGGGAGATCGACTTACTTGTCGCAACCGACGTCGCAGCGCGGGGTATTGACGTGGATGATATCGATCTTGTCGTCAACTTAGACGTCCCGCAGGTGGCCGAATATTATGTCCACCGGATCGGCAGGACGGCGCGGGCGGGCAGGAGCGGACGTGCGATCACGTTTGTAGGCCCTGAAGATGTATACAAGATGCGCGAGATCCAGCGTATCGCAAATATCACGATCTCGCGGATCCCGATCCCCTCGGCGCGTGATGCTGCAGAATCACGGATAAAAGCCCTTGCCGACAAGATCAAACAGACCATCGATGCGGGCAACCTTGACAAACAGCTGGAGACAATCGAGCGGATCATGGTGGACGATTACACATCTCTTGAGATCGCCGCTGCGCTGCTGAAGTTACAGATGGATGCAGGCAGCCAGGGATAGGATTAATCCACCCTCAACCTGTGGGCACAGCGAATCCCGGACACATCAGGAATGGCGCAGTCGGACATGCCAGCAGACCGTATCCGGTAACGATTTTTGATTTTTAGGGTATAGTCCTTATTAAACCACTAAAATAAAATTTGAGTTCAGATGTAAAAATTAGCTGAAAAATTAGAAATTAAATAGTTAGAAAAAA